>Ga0209489_107188_pt1 | contig 16897 bp, 7 predicted proteins | sample SiratrowhiteBW_FD_187527 | JGI IMG/M metagenome (GOLD analysis project Ga0209489, IMG submission 187527) | Root nodule microbial communities of legume samples collected from California, USA - Siratro white BW (SPAdes) (version 2) | ecosystem: Host-associated > Plants > Roots > Nodule | place: USA... | reverse complement strand
TATATATATATATATATATATATATATTCCTCTTTTATATTACCGTAAAATCTTAAAAGATAACGAGATTCACATATTAATCTTTTGTATTTAAGGGTTAAAAATAGTATCACATCCTTTGAAACTATGTAATGATCAAGTCTTATTATGTTGATATTATCATATTTTAGTAATTAAATAAAGTTAAGATACCTCATTACATATGTTTAATAAAATTCAAAAATTTTCTTTATCTAATTACTTCAATTATATCAATCAAATCATAATATATTCTTTTATTAATAAACTCTAAACACTTGATACTACAAAATATATTTAAACAACATTACAATTTCAAAGTCATTTTTCGTCCATATAAATGATCACATTCAAGTTGTAGTTATTTATTGTGTTTACATTTTTATTTTAAAATTATAAGATATAATTCATTCATTATCATTCAATATAATACATTAAATATTTAGAGTTTGTTTGGATCGGAGTAGAGATTTGCCGCGACGGACCAACAGAATAGAAAGTTATAAAATCGAGAATAAAAATATAGTTAAAAAATGAAAACAAGGTAAACTTTTTTTTTGAAAACTTTCTTCACAGACAACAAAGATTTGGAGTGGAGGGCAAGGGTTCGCTTTTTTCAAACATTTTACTTACTTAATTTATTTCATTATTAATATTTATATTTAAATAATAATAAAATAAATATAATAATAATAATAATTATTATTATTAATAATATCAGGTTTTAATAAAATTATAAAAATAATAATAAAAAGTAATAGTAATAAAATTATAATAATAATTAAAATAAATTTATAGAAATTAATTTAATTATATAATATATCATAATAATATTAATAATTCCTAAAATAATAATAAATTTAATAAAATTATAAAATAATAATATTAATAAAAATATTAATGGAAATTATATATTATTGGAAATAAATTTTATAAAATAATAATATTATTATTATATAATTATAATTTAATTTTTATTTTTAAATAATTAATAATCTTATAACTTTATCAAGAAAGAATAATAATAATTTATTAATCACAAACAACAAATTAGTTATTTTTAATTTTAAATTAATTTAAACTATAATTTCATCTACTAAAAAATTATTTTATCAATTACACATATCACATCACTTGCAAACTTTTATAAACTTTTATAAAATAATAATAATATTATTATATAATTATAATTTAATTTTTATTTTTAAATAATTAATAATCTTATAACTTTATGAAGAAAAAATAATAATAATTTATTAATCACAAACAACAAATTAGTTATTTTTAATTTTAAATTAATTTAAATTATAATTTCATCTACTAAAAAATTATTTTATCAATTTCACATATCACATCACTTGCAAACTTTTATAAACTTTCCACTGAAATCTTACTATCTTTCCCTTAATCCAAACAACCAAACTTTCCACACACTTTCATCTCAAATCTACTCAAATTTACTCTTCCAAATCCACCCTCTCATCCAAACATATTCTTAAATATGAGCTTTTAAATATGAAGACGTATTTTCTTGAGCAAATTCTTTTCACAAAAAAGAGAATAAATACAGATTATTTTTCTCTCAAGCTAAATCTCAAACCAATGCTTAAGTTATATAATTTTAAAATAAAAATAATTCATTTGATTTTTTTCTTCATTTAAACATCTAAATGAGCTAATAAATTCCTAGAAGAGAGAAAATCTACTCAATCACTTTTTTTATTAGACCATCCAAACAAATAGTTGAATACTCAAACTTAAAAAAAAAAAATCCATTCAATATCTTTTTCACTCAAACTATTAATCATGACTTTAGCTCAGAAACCTATAACTTGAACTATCAAACAAACACTAGAGTGATATTCATTCTCATCTTATAAAACTTTTATTTGTCAGTACCACTCAAAATACTTATTTTTCAATTTAAGTGAAATAAACATTCAACTTATTCAACAAACAAAATTACAACATATTATATAATTCCCACTCATCATTTACACACAAATACAACATTAAGGCGTTATACAAACCTATTTAATCATCATTATAAACATCTACACAAAACAATCTTCTTAATACTATCAATCATATATAATTTATATAAAAGAGTTACAACTATATAAAAATATTCATCTCATCGTAATAACTACATATATATCAAATTTAACTTATCAAACTCAATGGTTTCAATATGCCATTTTAATCCACCTAAAGTTAAAGCATGCATAGTAAAATGTAATAAATTTCACATCAATAGGTATCCAAGCTAGACTTACAACTCATCTCAACTTGCAAATATAAATATAATTAACTTTAGGAGTTATTATTACTTGTACCTCTGGAAATTCTCCAACCAACATGAAGAAAAGTTAGGAAGTCATAACTTTTTCTTAAATAATATGATTAAAAAAAATTGCAAACCTTATTTAACCTATATTCATATCTAATTACAGACTACACACATATATAATTTCAACTATGCATTCAAAACAATACAAATCTAGTTTGGAGTGTGGTAACTGTTTTATCTACAATATATAAAAAATAATCAATTCTAAATGACTTTTGAGGTTTTAGGACTGGTTCTTTTTCACGAAACTTAGGCTCTACATCCATTTCAGAAGCAACTTATTTGGCAGAAACAAATTCATTTTCAAATTCATTTTCTCTAAAAAATGAAAGAAAACCTTTTAATTGTTCAATGACCATATTAATACACATATCTTTTGATTGTAAATTTTTCCTAATCCAGTTAAATGCAAATAATATATCATACTAAATAGTCATGCCTAACAAAAATTCAAAATTTTTAAGTTCATAAGTTGCTAAACACTCAACTTCACTTTTTATTTTAGGATCATCATTAGTTTCAACTAGTTCAAATAAAGCATCTTTTATTTGTAGAGCTTGAAATCTTACAACTTTCACACTTTCAACACGACCTCCCCAGCGTGTTCGTGACAAAATGATTTAAGAGTTAAGTTATATATATGATTTTGTAAAATTTTTCATCCCTATGTAGAAGAAGAAAATAAAGTATAAATACGTTGTAACACTCTAAGTAAAGATGTAGCTCTAGGACAAGAGTTTGTCATATCACAAAGTACTAAGTTTAAACTATGGCAACCACATAGGGTATAAAATACTCTAGAATTAATATCAAGAAATCGTTTTTGGACACCTTAGTGTTTTCCTTTCATATTTGACCCATTATCATATCCTTATCATCTAAGGTCATTAAAATCAAGTCCAAAGACTTTCAATTCATCTATAATAACATTAAAAAGACAGTTCTCACTTGTATCATTTACTTTTAAAAATTCTAAAAAATACTCATTAACTTGTATTTGTATTGGAGTGGATGAAATATCCACACATCATATTACAAAAGACATTTGTTCTTGGTGACATATATCTCGAGTACAGTCAAGTATAATTGAATAATATTTTGCATTCATAATTTTTTTTATAATTTTTGTTTTTATTTCACTTGCTAACAAATTTATCAACTCATTTTGAATATTATGTCCAAGGTAATGATTATGAAATTTATCATTTTTAATTTGATGAATATGCTCTTACATAATTGGATCAAATTCTGCAATCATTCTATCAAAATTAGAAAATTTTGATATGTAAGATTTCTTGAGTGTTCATTTTTTTTAAAAATATTATTAATTTATTATAAGAAAGTTTCAAGAATATTATTCATTAAATAGTATTTATAGTACCAATATAAATTTAAAGTCATTAAATAATATTTATAGTACCAATGTAAACTTAAAGTCAATTAAAATATTTAAATTTTTAATTAAAATTTTGTTAATATAATTTTAAAATTAAATATTTTTTATTTTGTAATAATATGTGAGTATTAGATATTTTTTGAGACCTTGAGGCCTAAAGTGTATTAAATTTTTTTGAGGCCTTGAAATCTAAAGGGGTTGCTTTACCTGCTTGGGTCTTGAGCCACTCCTGGACTATGAACATGTATCGGAAGGTATTCCAGCATGGAAGAGAACTCAAATGACACTTCAGTTAGCCATGGAATGACAAAAGAGTGGACCATTTATACTACATGACCATCTGCTTTGCACAAGAGGCAACATAGGCCCAATAACTAGCTTGTTGTCTTATATATCACACTGCCTGTGTATTAATCTTAGAAAAAATTATTAGTGAACTTAAATCCATTTTAGTGACATTTTATTTAATTTGATAAGCGATATTGTGTAAGACTATCATATATCTTTGTGTGACTCTTAATAGTTGAACAAATACTTGCATTTAACTAACATAAAATGATTACTATAACTTAACCTTTGGGTAGTAATAGGTATAATTGGTATGGAAAAACCATCCTACAATTTTACATACATAGGTTTCATAATTGTGCAATGTAATTAATATTAATTTTGACTAAAGATATAAAAGATGACCACATATGTGAACCATACATATGAGTCAATATAGATTAACATCATGAGAGATTTACTTTATAATGAGAATATTGTCATATTTTGCTTTAGGGTCCATTTGCATCAGGAATGGAAAGACGATAATTTATTATTTGCGAGGAGAGTTACCAATTTAAGAAATAAAATAATAATAAAAAATGAAAAATCTACAAAAAAAAAAAATTCATTGTTCCTTATCTCACATTACAGGTGAGATTTGGAAGGGAGGAAAAGAATGCTTTCATATTTTTTAAATAATTAACTTATTAATATTTATATTATATTATATAATATAATAATAATACCTATTAATATTAAATATTATCATTAAAATAATAATAAATTTAAGAAAATTATAAAATAATAATAAAACAATATTAGCAAAAATAAAAAAAATAAAAATATTAATAATAAATTTATAAAATTATAATAAAAATAACATATTATAATATTTTTAATTAAACAATTAAAATATCTATTTCTCCTATCACATCACTCTCAAACTTTCCATTCAAATTCTTTAATCCAAACAACCTAACTTTCTACGCACTATCATCTCAAATTCACTTCCTCAAATCCTCTCTCTTAACCAAACATAATCTTAATGATAAACACATAAATACAAAATTGTATCTACCAACAATCAATCATGAATCTCATGTCAGAAATAGTCATCAAATACATCAATCTATTTCAGGAAAATATCAATAAATAAAAGATAGGAATAATTTACTACTGTTTAAATTACTTACAGATAACATGTCATTCACAATTATTGACATTTTTAGTTGGTCTACTTATTTATAATCTCCTTGCAACATATTCATAATACCATTGTTAACTTTTTTTAAATAAATTCATTCTTACAAGAAATCATAAGTGTTCATCTATTCCTAACAATGTAGCAATAGCTCAATAACTTTTCTTCTCAATAAAAAATAAATAACATATGAAGCAAATAATAAGAATACTCCAACCCTTTTACAAAATAACTATCAAGTAGATCAAAAGTAAATTCGTAAGTTCTCCGTATACAAAAATGTATCCACCTTATATTATACCTTGCCTAAGTGATCTTCAAAAAAATTGCAACAAAAAAAGATAATACTATATAAGTATGCAACCTTTTGAACTTTACTATATACATATATACATCAAGATGTACTTCGCAATTTTATATAAATAACACAGGTTACGAGTCCAACAATTGTAATAGCAGATTTTGTCATTCATCTTTGAAATAAATATGATACATTCTTCTATTTATCCACTCCTCACCATCTCTCATTGATTCTCATTGTCATAAATTCGTCCCGTATTTTTAACGAAGCTATGCAGTTTCATTACTTTATAAATTTCTTGTAGGCTTAAAACTTTGTTTGATTGTCCTTTGCTAATGTATACTTATTTGCATTTTATATTTTTCTGCACAAGAATCTAAGTTCTCTGGTTAGTTTAATAGGTACAATACAATCAACTTCCTCTAGTATTTCACCCTAAATTCCTACTCCACTTGTTACATCTAAAAATAAAATCATTGATTAACAAATGTTACATTTCGATTGGTGATAAAGTATATTTTCCATGACTTTCATATTAATGATATAAATTATGTAAATGTGACAATTGGGATGAATCTCATCCAACATGATAAGTGGTTTAATGCTAATGAGACTTAATTTTTTTTTGTTTTCTTGACTTTCATGTAAAAGAACTAAAATAAATGACATCAACATGTTTAAAATATGATGAGTCATTCTGCAGGCCTGAAAAATCTATTTGCTTGATTTGTTAGATCCCTTGATCATTTTATCCACAAATGTTAATATAATATTTACATATGCATTTTTATGCAATTTTTTCACTTGCAATGTAAACTTCCTTAAAACGATGTAAAAATAACGTTAAATTCCTATTGAATAATCAATGCAAACAATGAACTATATAATAATATATTATAAAAACTAAATTAATCCACATAACATGCGATATGTTACCAAAGTCATATCTCGATAATTAACAATTTCACATGTATAAGATAATATGTGAGTATATTTCATATACAAGCACCACGCTCATTGTCAATACTAACATTCTTAACCTGATTAAGCTCTTCAACAATACCATCAAAACATATTTAGTGACAAACCCTTCCATTCTTTTATATAAACTCACATTAAAATATGTCCCACAATATGTAAACTATTCAACAATATAAATTTGTCTTCCAAATAATCTAAAATATAAATTTAATTGTAATCTAAAATATAAATTTGACTTCTGAATTATACATTCTAAAACATAATTAAAAAAAATAAATATATTCCAAATTATATAATCTAAAAAATAAATTTAATTTCTAAATTATACTATCTAAAACTTATAATATCTTTTATTTAATATTCTGAATTATATAAATTCAAAAAATTCTTAAATTGTATAATCCAAAAGTTAAATTTGTAAACCAAAAAACTGGAAAACAAAAGAGAAAATCATCTCTGGATGTACTCCACCACAAGTTTAATAGCCCAGTACATACCAAACATACCACAAACCTCAAAATATAAACAAACGCTCAAGCAGTCAGACAGAAAATATTAACATAATATGCCCTCCACTGCAATTCAATTCGACAAGGGTATAATTGAAAATTTAAAATTTACGAGTGCATATGAAAATTACGAGGGTGCATAAAAAATAGCCAAAATAATTACTTTCACATTAGCATATTTTGTGAGAAAAAAAAATTACTAGTAGCTGTTTGGAGCCGTTAGTCGTAATATTTTTAAATATGTCCAGGTTACTAATTTTCTTATTTACCATCTAAAGATTTAACGATATCATCTTAATCTTGGTGAAAATACATGTCTTAATTATTTAACATTGTAAACGTCAGAATAAGCATTTTCATTTCTAAATTTCAATGCGTTCTAAACAATAATAAAAACTTATAAAAGAACTTATATTATGAAATTTGATACACTAAAACCTGTTTGTTCTAACGTTAGAACGACAATTCTCACACTTGTCAACAAAAACACATTCCAATGTAACTATGCCATTGAAATTAAGCACACATATTGATATTATCTAAGAGTAAAAAAACAATTCTAACACCAACCCTAATTTGAACAGATACTTGATCCTCTCCAAGCCGTTAAATAAAATATCTAGCAACAAATTCTCCGTCCAAAAAACAAAACCATGAACAAAGTTCATTGTGTTCACGGCCCAAATATAGATAATGAGATACTAAGCATCGAGCAAAGGTACAACCAGTATAGTATAAGAGAGCAGGACCAGCTTGTATGCAATGAAGTCAGACCCAAAAAGGCATATCAAGAGTAATAAACCGTTTATGATATCTTAGCCCTTGAGAAGTCCATCTCCGGATGCTGCAAAACATAGCCAATACATAAACAGATAGATCATTAACGCAACTGATAAAGTGACATCATAGAGGACCAGTCAACAAGAGAGTAAAGAATCACCTCAGCCATAAATTTCTTCATGAGTTCCTGCTTCTGGAGCTCTTCACTGGTTGGGAGGCCCATAGACTTCTGCCTCTGGTCAAACTGCAAAACAGTACAGAGGAGAATAGTAATACAATTAGCAAAGATACGTCTTTCAGATCTAAGCAATGCGGAGATGTATATATCTTACAGCTATAATAGAAAGACAAATTCTTCAGCCTTGTGATCCGAGGCTTAACAAATTATGGTTTCACCAACTTCAATAAACTAAGATATCTTCCTCAAATTCCAGGATACATAACCACACGCAAAAACATCAGATAATTTATATGGCTTATATTTTAACAGTATGTCAACAAATGAATAGGTAGATTCTAAACATCAAGGATATTAGGAAACGATGATGATAACAGAGACTAAACAACCGCAACTAATATGACCAATAAGTGTAAATATCATCAATGATTACCATCATTTTTTCAACAGTCTGACGAGTCTCTGGATCTAGGTCAGAAAGTTTGCTGTTCTCAGGCTCAACCTTTTGGGTATCAATTTCAGGTTCACCTTTCACTACACATTTCCACCATTCCATTTGATCATGCTTGGTCAAAAGAATAGAAATTGCACATTGATCCTCTGCAAAATAGGTTTTGAAGTAAAGTAAGATATGAAATGGTCATGATAACAATACCAATAAAAAAAAAAAATCCAAAACCACACCCCCAAACACTATTAGGTTCATGCATGCACACAGTGCATGTAATGTAACTTCAAAGGTTCATCTATTGCTGTAAGTAGTACATTACCTATACTCCAATAACAGTCATCAGGCTTGACAGACCGATACAACTCCCCCTGAAATTTTTAAATTCATTTATAAGTATAGCAATCACTAAAATTAACATAGATAATAACTATCAACAAAGTAATCATACCATCAATACTGAATGCTATAAAAGGACAAACTGACCTCAAGAATTGGAGGTTGGCCTTTGAGTCCAACTTTTAGATGGTTCTTCTTTATTTCACAGACGACAAACCTTGATTTGGTTCCTTTTGGCACTGGAACATTCACGGTAACCTCTTGAAGAGTCTGAGTCCAAGAGTATTTCTCTAGATCCAGGCCATTACCCTTGTTTGGAACTGATTTAGGTATTGAAAGAAAAAAATCAAGAAAATATCAGCAGCAAAAACAGGTTTTTGTGTTTAATGAACATCAAAGGTCAGCATGTGTATATACTATACAAGCAGTTGAATCAGAATACAACCATTTGTTCAATTTCATAAGTACTCTGTCAATGCAATAGTAGGATAGAATGCATGGAACAAGTATTTTTGAGCTAGCCCCTTCCCTAGCAAATTGAATAACAATATACCCTCCCAAAAAAAAAAAATTCTATTCTTTGATGATTTAACCAATCCCTAAGGGATCTGGCTATCACGACCCTAATTTAAAATGCCAATGCCCTTAGGGCATAATGCTTAAGAAATAAAAATTAATTTTTTTACAGGGAAGTGAAATAATACTCTCTTCCAATAAAATCCTTCCATTTAGAATCCAAAAGTGGAAACTTTTTATTGGAAAGTGCAACAGTGCACTCTTCCATGACATGCACAGTCCCAACAAAAACATGTCTAAATATTTGTTACTTAAACAATGATATATGGTAACCTAAGTGCCCTTGGGACACTGCTTAAGAAATCAAAATTAAAAATTTTTATTTTGGGAGGTGCAATCCATTGATTGCTCAACAAATCCCCTATATACATTGGTGAGGGGTGTTGGAGTTGAAGTGTGAGTGGAAGTCCCACGTCCTATTGCTAGAGATTGTGCCTTTCAGTATCAACCCCCAATTTCATCCCCAAAATTAAAGCTTGCGTAAATTGACACACTACATGTCACTGTGTTGTACTGTATACATAAATTGAACAGAAGACAAATAAACGATCTACAAGCAATAAATTATTGTTTAAAAGGGACATTCCCTCATAACTCAACGAAGCAAAAGCTTACTCTCCCCGGCACCGTCAATTAAAGAACTTTTAGGGCAAGACGTAATAATTTGTGTTAGTTTACCTATGGAGGCGCCGCCTTCTTCTTCCGTTTTGGGTTCCTTCTCCTCCTCCTTCAATCTCTTCTCGGCCTTTTTTCTCTCCTCGGAGGCTTTGAGTTCCTCCCTCTTCTTCTTCTCGGCCTTCTCCTTCTCTTCGGAGGCCTTGAGCTGGTCTCTTCTCTTCTTCCCGGCGGCGCGCACAAGCGACGCTACCTGCTTCTCGGCGGCCTCTGTGGCCAGAAAGTCGCTCTGTTCGGAGACGAATTCAAAGACTCTCTGGAGGAAAGCGAGGGGGTTTGATCGGTCGAAAGTGGCAGTGAAGGAAGAAGAAGAGGAAGAGGATTGGGATTGTGAGGAGTGGGAGGGTTTCTGCTCCTCTTCGCTGAAATCGGAGATTATGGCCATTGGAGAGTTGAGAGAAGAGTGTTTGCCACTGTTGAATGGATCCGCACTTGATTCTGGAACTTTGAAATGAACATTCCAGTTCCCCCCGACTATTTATAGAATTTTAAAATATGGGCCTTTGGGCCCGTTACCAAAAATGTAGACATCAAATTTCACAATATATTATTGGTTTTTAGACCATTTTTTTTTTTCAAACACGGTCACCTTCATTCTTACGACAATATACCAAAATGAAAGGGTCCGAATTTTGAATTATTTTTCAATTTTTTCAAATTTAAAAGAAAAGTACAATTACGAAAAAATTAAAAATATAATAATAAAAACAATGAATATTTTACAACATTGATAATATTTAAAATTCATTTGGTAGTAATTTAAATAAATTATTAAATTTAGTTAATATTGAGATTTTGTTAAAAAGTGTTAAATTATTTGAAATAAAAATAAAAAATAAATAATAATTTAAACTAATGATTTGAGTGTATTTATAACCAAATGTATATATTAATTATATAAAATATAAAATAATAAATACATATATTCATGAAATTATATTTATTATAATATCTAGTAATAACTAATTATTTAGGTAGGTGATCCCCAACGTTTCAACAAAATCGTTTTACTCTATTGTGATCTCCCAACACACCAACACACAACTTCTCATCACGATAACATTAAGCTAAAAACTTCTCGCCAAAACGAGTTATATACAAATCAACAATTACACACTCAAAATTAACCAGCAAAGGCAAGAAACAAAATTAACTAAGATAAAGAAATAAACAAGAGGCATATGGTTTCATTTCATAAGGTTGGATTACATAAGTTTTGAAAACAAAAAATGTATACGGTATCGCCAAAGCGCCAACATTCAAAAAGAGTTACCCACAACTGTACAAAAAACGTCCCAAATCTCTGGCCATTCACTCCTCGACCTGACTCGTCTCCTCTAAGTCCTCCACTAGGACGATTTCTTCAGCGGCGGTGGGGATCTCTTCAATAGGAACCAAGAGTTTGGATCCTTCTCATTCCGTTCAGGAACTCCATATAGGAGGACAGCTCGGCGTACTGTAAATACAAAGTCCTTCATTTCATTAAACTCCATTTCCATCTGCACTTTTTTAGAGACAACATCATCATGGGTCAAGGTGACCTCCGATAATGTCGACTCAAGATCCCTCACCTTTCTCGAGAGCCTCTTTTTTTCCTTCTTAAGCTCATTACACTGAGCCTTGAGAGCCTCTTTCTCTTGTTCGGATTTTCTCCGCGCTTCCCCTTGTGCAGCGTTAGCCTTCAGAGCCGCCTTTAAACAGCTGGTGGATGTGAACAATTCTTTCTTGATTTTTGCTAGTTCAGCAACATCACCCTTAGAAAATTCAGAACGAAGAACCTTAGTGATGGTGAGCGCTCGACTTTGCATCTCCAAGCAAGTCGCCAACAGGTCTTCGGTTGAGACCGCGTTCAAGGCATCCCTTTCCGCGGGGGAGAGTGACACGCTCACGCCCTTAAAGAAAGTGAGATCAGGGGCAAACAATTGGCCAGCATTGGCACCGCTAGCTTCAAAGGTATTGGGTCGAGACCTCTTCGGGGAGTGATGTAAGAAAGATTGTTTTTTGGTCTTGTCCTTATCCTTCCTCTTCCTTTTCTCGGTCGCTGGAGAAGAAGCTTGGACAGGAGTTCCCTTCGGCTGGGAGCTCTCGGTGGCACCGACAACCTTCTCGGTCTTCCCACGCTCTTGTTTGATCTTCTTAAGGCCTTCCAAGAAGACACTCCCTGAAGAAAGTGAATTCAGTAAAGTTAAAAACTAGTCTCTAATGTCGCATAATAAGCACACATACCAATAGGTGTTATTAGAATTTTAAAAACAAATATCTTTAAAATATTTATGAGAAGTAAAATATTTCCGTGTTGGTTTATTCGTTCGTGGACATAGGCCGATAAAGACGTATGTTTCCATTAGGTATAGGTAGTCCTCTCAGTAGTGAAAACATATGCCGCTAACGTCCTATGGTCACAACGGATACGTACAAAAACCCTATTACTATTTCCTCCTATCGTTTGAAGCGAATACTTCATGGACTGGACTGAAAACTTGAATAATAGTGAAAGACGAAGAGATCATGTAAGCATTGTTAACCGAGAACTTCCCATGTCCCGTAAGAACAGTATCAAACCCCAATTTCGTCCTCAAAATTAAAGCTTTGCGTAAATTGACAGACTACCTATCGATGTGTTGCCACTGTATACATAAATTGAAAAAGAAGACAAATAAACGATCTACAAGCAATAAACTATTGTTTAAAAAGGGGCATTCCCTCATAACTGTTAGGGCAAGACATAATAATTTGTGTTAGTTTACCTATGGAGGCGCCTTCTTCTTCTTCCGCTTTGTGTTCCTTCTCCTCCTCCTTCAATCTCTTCTCGGCGTTCTCCTTCTCTTCGGAGGCCTTGAGCTGGTCTCTCCTCTTCTTCCCGGCGGCGCGCACAAGCGATGCTACCTGCTTCTCGGCTGCCTCCGTGGCCAGAAAGTCGCAATGTTCGGAGACGAATTCAAAGACTATCTGGAGGAAAGCGAGAGGGTTTGATCAGTCGAAAGTGGCAGTGAAGGAAGAGGATTGGGATTGTGAGGAGTGGGAGGGTTTCTGCTCCTCTTCGTTGAAATCGGAGATTATGGCCATTGGAGAGTTGAGAGAAGAGTGTTTGCGCTGTTGAATGGAACCACCCTTGATTCTGAAACTTTTGAAATTAACATTGCAATTCCCCGACTCTTTATAGAATTTTAAAATATGGGCCCGTTACCAAAAATGTAGAGATCAAATTTCACAATATATTATTGGATTTTAGACCATTTTTTTTTTCCACACTATACCAAAATGGAAGGGATCCGAATTTTGGATTATTTTTTAATTTTTCAAATTTAAAAGATAAAATTATGAAAAAATTAAAAATATAATAATAAAAACAATGAATATTTTACAAAATTGATAATATTTAAAATTAAATTTTAATAATTTAAAAAATTATTAAATTTAGTTAATATTAAGATTTTATTAAAAAGTATTAAATTATTTGAAAATAAAAAATATAAATATTAATTCAAACTAATGATTTGAGTGTATTTAAACCCAAATGCATATATTAATTATATAAAATATGAAACAATAAATACATATATATTCATGAAATTAAATTTATTGCAATATCTTGTAATAACTAATTAAGCGGAAAAATATTTTAAAATTGAATAGATATATTAAATTGGGTTTAATGACATTTATAAAGTTTATTTTATTGAAGTAAAATAATAAAAGAGTATTACAAATAAAGAAAAAAAAAAACTGTTCTAAAATGAGAAACAAAAATATATTAATTAAAATTACTAAAATTTTACAATCTTGTTAAAATATTGCAATAATTTTAATAAAATTATTGAGTTGATTATGTAATATATGAAATGATATATTAAATTAAGTTGCGAAGGATTGTTAATAAAAAAACATGTTACAATTTTTTTTTTCAAGTAATATAGTACTTTTGAAAAACATTAGTTTTTTTGTAATGAAACTTTGTGATTTAAAATTAATAATATTTTAAATTGTTTAATAATGATAAAATTATTTGATAACAAATGTTGAAAATTTAATTTAATTATTTACGTTAATGTTGTAAATATGTATTTATTTAGATGCATTAGAAAAAATCTTTTTAAAATAATTTGAATTTAAAATGATAAGAAAATTCATAAATTTAAATTAGAAAAAACAAGTCAATAATATCTAATAAATAAATTCATAAATTTATTAATAATAAAACACATATTAAATATTTAATTAATATTAATTATTTAATAATTTAAACAAAATTTAACAAAAGTAATAATTTTAAAAATATTAAGTTTTTTACATGATTTTAATTTTAAAAATTGAAAATCTAAGTCAGAATTTGGTTTTCCAGATAACTATGACTAATAAAGAGCCCTATTTGCGTAAATATTATAAAGAGTATGCTGGAAAATTTTTGTTGGGAGCATGCTACTTTGAAAAAAGAAAATATCGATTTTAGAAGATAAAAAAGATAACAGCTATTAATTAAAAATTATTACCTGAAAATATAATTATTTCATTCTTTATTTAATACTTTTGACTTAATTTTTTTTATTTTCTATTGGAGAATTTAAAATATTGATTATATAAATATAATATGTTCTAACAAAATTAAAAATTAAGAATAAATATAATTAATGTTATTATATTATTAAATAGTGCGAATATACCATTGATCATATTTACCTTAATCTTTAAATTTTGTTAGAATATGTTGACTTAAGTTTCTAAAATATTTTTTCTTAAAGAAACTATTTATGTTATTTAAAAATATTAATCGTTATTCTTTTTATTAACTTTGCACATAATAAGTATATATATATATATATATATATATATATATATATATATATATATATATATTAGATATGGAAATGAAAACTACTATTTCTGTAATAAAGAAAAAAGTATGAGTATTTATTTTTTCAGATATTAAATATGATGTTCAATATTTAATTTCTCTGCCCATATTTTTCTATTTTAGTCCTTTTTAAGCCAAGGAGTCTTTTATGCTTGGTTTGGTACACATGAAAGGTAGAAACACAAGAAAAGAAAAATAAACAAAGGAGAGAGGGTGAGTTTGGTATGTTTAATTAAAGAAAATTAAAATCTTAGGTGAGGTTTATTACATTGTCTCTCCATTTAAATAAACAGAAAAATAAAGATGTTATCACATAATCCATTATATTCTCCAAACATAATTGAGGTTGAATTTTGTAACATCTTTTAAATTACAAAATAAAGTTACAATAGATTATGAGAATTTTAAAATGGAGTATGAGAATTCTTTTTTTATGTTATTTTTATAAAAAAAATCAAAGATAATTAATATATAATAAAAAATAAAACAAAACCATAAATTTATGTTTTTTTTTTTATTTTCTCTCCATTTCACTTCAACTAAATAGTCTTTAATGTTACTATATTCTTTACTTATTTTTTTATTGATCTATTTCCCTTTAATTACTTTCTTTATTTTATTCAACAAAGACTTACTCTTTAAATCACATATTTTAACTTAACGAGTTTGAAATTCAAAACTAATATAACAATTAGAAAAAGTGAAATTTATAAAAATTTACATACCTTTAAATATTTCTTAAAAAATTTAAAAAATAATTGAGAAAGGATAAAAAGAAAAAAAAAACAGTATTATATGTGGGGATGACAAAACGACCTGGTCCATTTTTGTTGTCGATGGCCATGCCAGCCTGCCTGCCAACTTTTTTTAAAGTGCTTTTTTATAATTGTGTACATTTTAAATTATTTATGATGTTTTTTTTTATAATTTTTTACATTTTAAATTATATATGTGCGTGTTTTTTCTTAAAAAAACATACTTAATCATATAAATATTTTTTATAACTAATTAATTATTATTTTAAATTAAATAAATTAAAATAATTCTTACTTTTATATGTTAAAAAATTTCGTAATTAATAATTATTATAATTAATAATTAAAATTAAATTTATAAGTTTTAATAATTTTAATTATAATATTATTTATTATATATATCTTTTAAATAATATGATAACAAATTTCATTTTTTAAATTATTTTTTAATATTTATTTTTAAGAAACATGTAACATCCCATATTTTTCATATAATAGGAACTTTATTGGATAGGAATTATATAATAAACCTTAATATAAAAATCAATACCTCATAATGTATTTAAAAATATACTTCTCCACAAAAGATCTAATAAAAATATCTTCATAAAAATTACAAATAAAATAAAATGAAGCTTCTCCATCACAATTCACTGGGACTCACACCACCTGTCGAATTCTCTGCTCCCGTGTAATATACACGATCATCGCAGTTTTAAAAACAAAACACACAACACACAAAAAGAAGGGTAAGCTAGAGAGTTTTCAAAACAATATATATTTTCATAAATTGGATTTCTATCTCAACAAAACAACAACAATTCAATCTTTCATAATTCATCTCACATCATACATACACTGACTCACAAACAAAGACACTAGACTCTCTACTTCCGGAAGACCCGTGCATTGAGTTAGACATCAAGAGGTGTGCACCTGTCATATACCACCTAACTGTTCCGAACAGTTTATTCCGATCGGGCTCATATTTCAAACCTCGGACCCCATATGCACAGGGTTAATCCATATATCCTACTCCGACCGGGCTCATATTTCAAACCTCGGACAGGACCATATGAACCTCCTTCGACTCTTCACCAACTGGTAAACTTCATCTATATGAATCCAATGTACCAGTAGAGTCAGGATACCTCCTTAGAATCCCCAAACAATGCACATCCTAATAATCTCAACACGGGTATCTCCTTTCCTGAAGATACTATGTCTCGATCACACACCACATCATTCACAAACATTGATATTACATC
>Ga0209489_107186_pt1 | contig 16898 bp, 6 predicted proteins | sample SiratrowhiteBW_FD_187527 | JGI IMG/M metagenome (GOLD analysis project Ga0209489, IMG submission 187527) | Root nodule microbial communities of legume samples collected from California, USA - Siratro white BW (SPAdes) (version 2) | ecosystem: Host-associated > Plants > Roots > Nodule | place: USA... | reverse complement strand
ATATATGTATATATATATATATTAATATCTTATGGAATATTTATATAAAAAGTAAATTTTATTAATCCAATCATTATATTATAATTTCATAGCATCATATGATTGTTTTTATGACAAATTTTATTAAAAATGAGCAATAATAAGGTGATGAAATTTTAAAAATTATAAGTTTATTTTGATATATTAAATAATTTTAGATTAATATAAAATTTGTATATGTGATTTATGTGATTAGAACTTCTAAATTAATGTTCAATTTTGAAAAATAATTTGATCTAGTTGAAAGATAATAAATGATGTAACATTTAGTAAATATTGGTATAATTTGATCTTTGATTTAAAAAATTTTAAAACCTTCTTGTAAAATTTGGAAGGTGTCATAAGAAATAATCATACTACAAGTCTAATATCCAAGCAAATTATAACCATAACAACAAATCATAGCGTATTAATGAATATTTTAGATTGGTTATAGTAATAACAAAAACATAGAAAGTGTATTGCATTATGTAAACAATTAGTAAGGAATTCAAAAATTAGACAATCTATAGACATGTTAAATCAATTATCTAGAAAATATTTTTCGCATCAGTTCTTAGTATAATCATTGTAAAAAGTTTGCTTATGCTAAGATAATATCTAAAATAAACATCTTAATATTATAAACATGTTACAAATGGTCTGCGAGAAAAAAATAATAATAATTGAGCTTTAACAAAACACTTATTTTTAAGGGGTGGTTTTCTAATAACCGTAGCTTTTAAAACACTTGTTATTATATATTTCCTTTTAAAAATGGATAATTTGTGACGCTAATCCTATCTTATTAAGCATGCTCTAGAAGGTCAAGATTAATTAAGATTTATACATTGTTAAGCAAAATGCTGAAAAGAGGGTTCATCTGAGTAGGTTAGACACTTTAGATAAGTGTGCAAGTCAAAATCCTCAGACTATATTATATACACAAATTATAGCTTTTATTTTACTCAATCATAAATGAATGGTTTTGGAGATGTTAGCATGCAAAAAGACAAGTAACGTGATCAAATGTCTTATTTTAATTTAAGAGACAAGGAAAATCACATTGAATTCAAATGCAAATATTTGACATGGATAAAAGATATTGCAGATTAAAACCTCATCTCTACAAGTTTCAAGTTGGATTATATAAATATATACAAATTCGATGAAAACCTTGTTCTCAAAATTAGAATATTTATCTTTGAAGTTAGATTTAGAAATGGAAGCTCTAGAAGTGGTAGATAGTCACCAACTCATGGGTTCGAAGTAACTACAATATTGAAGTTGTGAGTGTAGTCATTTTCATCTAGAACATGCCAAATTTGTTATAGTGGGTTAGATTCCAATTAGAAAATTAAGTTCAATTTAATTAATTAACTTGAAGTAAAAAAATTATAATTTTATTGAATTTTAATTAGAATATTTAAATTAAATTTTTTTTATTGAACACTGTTAATATATCTAAGACTTTTTTTTTACCAGTGCCAATATACACTTTTATTTTTCTTTCAAATTCAGTTCAAAATTCCCATGCGTTTAAAAGTTACAATATATTATTTGCTTTTAATTCAAGTTAATTTCAACTCAACTTAATTTTCTAATAACATATTTTATAGTTTTTTAGTTAATTAAAGTTTAAGCTTTTTAATTTAATTTGAAAAGAAGTGTCAAATAAGTTAACATAATATTTAATAAAAGCAAACTAAAAGGTTAATTTTTGTGATATGAAAAACGTATATTCTCACCTATAGAATAAAAGTACCTGTGTGTTTTAATGTGTTATAACACAAAATTATTCTCACCTATACAAAATAATATGTATAGACAACTACACAACATGATAAAATAACAAAAACTTAATTGAAAAATATAAAATTATTGAGCACTCAATGGAAAAAAAAAATAAAAGTTCAATTAAAAATATCTAAATTTTATAAAAAAATTTGAAACTTAATTAAGTTTTTTTATATGATTCAGAAGAGAAAATAACTCAACCAATTCTAACGAAAGAGATACATAATTAACATCTTATGATGAAGATTAATGCCACAAACATCATAACCAACAAAGCACCGGTTTTTTAAACTTAAAAGATTTGACATTTTAAAAAAATTCTTTAATTTTTAGAAATTATGATGTCAGTAAAAGCTAATTTGGGTTTAGTTATAATAATGAATAAATGAAAACCACTTATTTCTTTCAATTTGAAGTGTTTTTTTTTTTTTTATCTAGTTTAGATAGGACGATTTATTTATTTTTTATTTTTTTTTGGAAATTGCAATAAAGACTTCAAAAGAATTTCTAAAATAACACGTTTGATTAGAACAAATATTTCACACATATTATAATTACATTTGAAATAAATAAAGAGTAAAATTATCCTATAATAAAGAAATATTTCTATTGAATTGTATTACGTGTTATATCTTTATATGATTTTCATCACTACTTATTATCAATGCTAAATAATTGTAAATTAGTGTTTGTAATTTTTACTACCTTTTTCTTTTGCTGTACACGAATTAGGCCCTAGAGGCTAAAAGAACCCAATTAGACCTTAGAATGTAAATGGGCCTATGTGTGTTTTAAAATGCAATCCAAACAAAAGGGACAAAAAAGTAATCACATGCCATCTTCATTCTCTCTGTAATCCTTCTAAAGCATACGCAGAAATAATTAATATTTTTCTTAAAATAGTATTTTTATTTATTATTCAACTTTCATTTTTTTAAATTATTCTATTTAACTTTTATTTTCAAAGTTCAAGATAACATGTGATTACTTTATTATTTATAATTTTATCTTTCACCTTATTTTTAATTAGAAATCAAAGAGGTAAGTAAAAATAAATATAACTATTCTATTAAAGTAAAAAATATTATTACATTTTTTAATTTCTCAAAAATAAACCTCAAAGTACATCCAAAAACAAACGGAAAAAATAATACTGAAAATCAATTTAATAATACATTCTCAAGAATGTCTTTAAGGCATTAATCTTCTACTCGATAACATTTATTATAAGTTACGAGAATAAATAGTAATTAAATATGCATTGAAATTTGCAGGTTTCCATAAATTGCAGTATTCATAATTATACGTAGAAGAATGTACTGTTAGTATTTTTCTTTAATATAATAAATAATAAATACATAAAAATTTAAATATGATTTTGGACTTCGATAAATTAACAACTTCTGTTGATTTCTAATAATTTTCAAAACTTTCGTCTCTAATAATCCTAAATTTGTCTATATGATATCTTGAATAATGAAATAAAATGATTTAGATATTACTTTTAGGATTAAAGACAGCATAAAAAAAAATATTATGAACGAAAATTTTATTAATTTTTATCATGAAAAATAAATTTTTTAATATATTAGTGAAAAAAGAGATTTAAAAATATAATTATTTTACATGAAAATATTTATGTTATATATAAAAATATAAATTTAATAATATAAATATATTAAAACACACACACGTACATACTTTTAATTAAGAAATCCAGTTTTTAGTTAAACATATTTTATTTTTTAAATATCAAGATACTCGAAATTGATTTATTTTTTGAGTTATTTTTATCCTATACTTATAATTACTATTTTATGGATAATTTTTTAAGCGATAAAGCTAAAAAAACATAAACATAATATATTTGTAATATATAATTCTAAAAATATCTTATACCAAACATTCGCTTAGTTTTCTTAGAAGTATGGTGTGTTATTTTTTTATGTGGTCCGGTCTCTTGACGGAGTGAAAGAACTTCATTGACTTTTATTTTTCTAAATATAAAAGATTTGATAGGAGTTTAATTTTCATGCAATTTTTTTTTTTTTTGTAATTATATACTTCTGAAATAATTCTCGCAAATATTAATCCCAACGAGTAACGACTCGAGTATCTTATTTTCGTTAATTGTTAGGTAATTTCTGACACAAAGGCAATTGGATTTGGAGTGTCCTAGATTCGCTTCCTGGTTTGGTTCGTACTATCGTACGTGTTTTGACTTTTTCTGGATTTGGAGTTCTGAATCAGATAATGTGCAACGGAACCACTTTGTGGGTTCCGAAGCAAAGGGTGTCTGTGAGTTTTTGTGAATTGAGAAGAGAGAGGAAGAAGAGCGTGGAAGAGCATGAGTAGTGGAAGCAGCAGGTGCTGCGGTTTGAGCCCTGCTTCCTTCAACATGGAAACCGAGTTCTCTATTAGAGGAAATACTTTTGGTGGCATTTTTGGCTCCTCTGCTAAGCCTAGATCACACAGGGCTCAGCCTTCTGGTTTGTCTCTCTTATGTTGTTTATGTCTTTTTCATGTTGTTGTTGATTCTCAGGATCTCTTTTAATGCATACCAAAAACGTGTTTCTCATTGTGGTCGGTTCGTTGACTTCTTAAATAATTGTTTGCTAATACTCTAACACGAAATTTGATCCAAATGTTTTGGAATTTCCTGTTAGAGTTTATTGTAGGACGATACTTAGATGCATGAGTGGTAGATAATCTACTTTGACCTTTGGTACAAACCTTGTTATGTGAAATTCCAATTCTAATTAGAGAATAACAAAAGAAATATCTAACGAATTGTATCTAAGTTTTGTTCTTTTATTGAATTATCCTTTACAAATGCATTTTATTTTGTCAATTGCTGATGCTCTTAATATCACATACATAATGTGAGTGATATGAATGTGCTTATGTTCCTCGAATATTACTCAGTAAAATCATGTTGCAGATGAAGATGTTGAGGATCTTCTGCCCAATAATATTTCGGGCAAACCTTCTGGAACTGTTCTGCCCTATGTTGGTGTTGCTTGCCTTGGAGCTATGTTATTTGGGTATCATCTTGGGTATGAATTTCATTTTCATTTGATATAAAGATCAATGAACTTAATGATGCAGCATATCATATTCTGTTTATGGCAATCTTAAAGATGGTTTTTAACTTAGATAAGCTAATTTGTAGAATTCTTTATTGTTACCAGTTCTCATTGATTATTATTCTTAGGTAGGAAACTCTGACAAAACCATTTTTGGTATAGGGTGGTAAATGGTTCTCTTGAGTATCTTGCCAAGGATCTTGGAATTATCCAAAACACTGTTCTACAAGGTACACCTTTTTTTTTTCTTAGTTGTAGTTGCAAATTAGTTTACATTGTTTGATTGATATTATCAGTAAAAGAAATTATAGATTTTAAAGCATATACTCTTTCTTTCTTGTTCTTTAGCTCGTTAATTTGATCGGCATATTTTCAGCATATATTCAAACATGGCTTTTCTTTGCTAATTTTGCTTTTCTATTTGGTATGAGAAAACTTCAGCTTTTGGCATGAAGTTTAATTGAATTTATTAATTGCTTTGCCCATTTATGAAATAGTCTTTTTGTTTGTGAGAAGTTTGTCACTTTGTATCTCAAAATTCTAATTTGACTTGAATATGAACATCAATTATTTTCTCATAATTTTCATGGGAACTAATCCATGAGCAGGATGGATTGTCAGTACACTGCTTGCTGGTGCTACTGTCGGTTCATTTACTGGTGGAACATTGGCTGACAAATTTGGCCGGACTAGGACTTTTCAGTTGGATGCAATCCCTCTGGCAATTGGAGGGTTTCTTTGGTCAGTCAACTGCCCTTGGGTATAAGGTTTGATCTTTTAGGTATTTTTGAGATTGAAGGGTTAATTATATTACCTTTACAGTGCTACTGCTCAGACTGTTCAAACAATGATCATTGGTCGCTTGCTAGCTGGTGTAGGAATTGGTGTAGCATCTGCAATTGCACCACTTTACATATCTGAGGTGATACCCTTATAAATGATTTTAGCCTGTGATCATGTGTACATATTTTCTATGGATCACGTGGTGATTCCTACTAATTGACAGATTTCTCCAACCAATATTCGGGGTGCACTTGGATCTGTTAATCAACTTTTTATATGTATTGGGATTCTTGCAGCACTGCTGGCTGGTTTGCCTCTGGAGGGAAATCCTATATGGTATTGTCTGTTGAATTGTTTCATTTACCATCTTGTCAGTTCTCAGCTGTTATTTCTTGAGGTTATTTTCCACAGAGTATGTATATTAGTGATGCAAATGACTATATTCAGTGTGAAAATTTTAGAAGTGAAAGCACCCTATTATTAGCATCCCATGAGAAAGAAAGTTGAGGTTTGTCTTTCATGAATGAGAAATTAGTGAAGAATCAAAAAGAAAATTTTATCCTAGAAGATAATTATGCAGAGTAATTGCTTTTGTTACTAGTATTCCAAGAGAATTTTGATGCATGGCCATTATCAAGTTTCATGGTTTTTACTTGGAGGATCTGGAATCATTTGTTCATTGGTTAGTTATTAATTTGATGTACTTGTACTAGAGGTTGTACAGACACTTAAATTTGTTTTGCATTCTGAACTGGTTTCTTGTAACTCGGCCCTGTGAAATGTGTGTTCATTAACTTGCACCCTCTTCTCCTTCGTTTAATTTTATCAGGTGGCGGACAATGTTTGGAATTACTGTAGTTCCATCTTTTCTGTTAGCGCTTGGGATGGCTATTTCTCCAGAAAGTCCTCGGTGGCTTTTTCAGGTTTTCCTGCAATATTATGCAGTCTCTTATCATAAACAATACATTTACAAGACAAGCAGCTTGAATTGCTACTCTAAGTTTCTTTTCTTATGAAAGATTACTACTTTTAGACACATCAATAACTTTCAGTTAAATATTTGTTTCTCAAACCTATGCATCGGATTAGTCTCCTGTGGTGACAACTTTCCAACTATGAACATGTGCAAAGGAAAGAACTTATATTTTAATTCTCTAAACACACTGTTTAGAGAATTTTACAGTTATGGTTGTTATGTATAATCTTAATACCACAGATGATGTCTAGTTTCTTGCAAAGTTTATCATTAATAGTTTAGTGAAATTGCAGTAATTTTCTTGTATATTCTTTTTATAAATTTACATCTGTTACCTTATAGCAAGGAAAAATATTGGAAGCTGAAAAGGCTGTTAAAACACTATATGGAAAAGAAAGAGTGGCTTTGGTTATGAAGGACTTGGCAGCAGCAAGTGAAGGTTCTTCTGAACATGAAGCTGGATGGTTTGATCTGTTTAGTAGTCGATATAGGAAAGGTATTCCAAACTTTACTTTAGTTTAATTCCAGATTTGATTAACAAGGGCTAAGTTTTCTAGGGTATTAAGTCAGAATTTCTGTAGCAAAGAACTGCTATTTCATCCGTTAATTTTGTTACTATTGGTGCTAACCTGTGGCTTTTGAAGGTTGGTCATAATTATGTTAATTTGAGAGCGTTTTATTTACAGTAAGATCAACATAAATACCATAACATAATCAACGTGAATATTAATGGAACTGTGGAAGTCAATTTTCTTGTTTCAGACTTAGCCTGAGAGTTTCTTTTACCTTTTGAATTTGTTAGTGTGTTTTTTCTTTCCTTTTCCCTTGATATGTTATGATGAGATATATCTTAACTATCTCATTGCAATTTATGTTATGGTTTTGCTGATCTACTGTCAACTTTTTAGTTTGCTCTGAATTTGATTAATGCTTAATGAGTTGGTGTAGCACTTATAAAACATTCCTTGTTGCAGTTGTCAGTGTAGGCGCAGCACTTTTCTTGCTACAGCAGTTATCTGGAATAAATGCTGTGGTCTATTATTCGACTGCTGTTTTCCGCAGTGCTGGAATTTCTTCTGATGTTGCAGCAAGTGCACTGGTTGGTGCATCAAATGTTTTTGGTCAGTATCTTTCATTCCAGAATTTTGATATCAAGCAATTTGCACAAATGTGATACTGTTTCTGGCTTATGTTTGATTTCATTGCAGGCACAATGGTTGCTTCGTCCTTGATGGACAAAAAAGGAAGGAAAAGTCTCCTTATTATAAGTTTCAGTGGGATGGTAATAATTATTTTCAACTCACTTTTTGTCTTAGGCCGAAAACAAAATGTTTGAGCTTTTCTGATAGGATTCTACAGGGGTCTCAAATGTTTGTTTTCTCTATATCCTTAGCTTCCATGCATTGTGCACTCTAATGTACCTATACCTCATATTTGATATACACGTATCTTATCCGTGCATTATAGTATGTGCATCAACTATATAATAATCATTAGCTACCTGTTTTTCTAGGGTGCTTCTATGTTGCTTCTTTCTGTGTCATTTACTTGGAAGGTCCTTGCACCATATTCTGGAACCCTTGCAGTCCTTGGGACTGTCCTGTAAGTCATTTAATTTTGTTAGTGAAAGTAATTCATAAGCTACCAGGCTATGTTATTTGTTTTCCATTTCTCTTTCCATTTGACACTCTGACCTATGAATTCTAAACAGCTATGTCTTATCCTTCTCGCTTGGTGCTGGTCCTGTGCCTGCTCTTCTTCTACCAGAAATATTTGCATCTAGAATCAGAGCAAAAGCAATTTCTTTGTCGTTAGGCACACATTGGGTAAGGGACATCACCGTGGAATCTAATATATCTGTATCCTTTGAAACTCTGAATTGCTACTTCTTAAATAGAAGAGTTAACTAGGAGAAGCCATATATTCTTGTGATAATCACACAGTAAGCTTATCAATACTATCTATACCAAATTATCATATGTCCAAATACTACTGCAATGAGGTTTCTTGGAGCTGTTTGAGAGGATTTATAGCATGCATTGGTTTCATTTATATTTTGAACTAACTCTTCATTTTTGTTTATTGTTACCAGATCTCCAACTTTGTGATCGGGCTGTATTTCTTGAGTGTAGTAGACAAGTTTGGAATCAGCACTGTATACTTGGGCTTCGGAACAGTGTGTCTGGTTACTGTCTTGTACATAGCTCGTAATGTTGTGGAAACAAAAGGTCGATCCTTGGAAGAAATCGAACTTGCACTTAGTCCTTCAACCTAAAATACCATTTGATCTTAATTCTAATGCTGTTCTTACAATTTTTGTTCCTTTGGACACTTGACACTAGTTATTTTATCTTATTTGTCTAACTTTACTTTGTTACTTATTAAATTACTTCACTCCTTATAATTTTTTCTAGATCTTTGAATAATGAAAGTTTTTTCAATGAAGTATTTATACTTATCATTTTTTTAGTATGTCCATATGGTTTAACCCAATTTCTAGTCAGACCCTTATTTTATAATCAGGTTTCTGAAATTTAAGTAAATATTAAATATAAATATAAGAAGGTTAACTGAAAGTATTTTATATAAATATTGAGTATTTTAAATATAATACATTATAGTTATTACACTATTAGTGTCTAATAATATAATTAATATTATTGGTATTAATTTGTCAATGATATTATTAATACTACTAGTAGTAAATTTGTTCATTTGATAGTGTAGTAAATATATGCTTTATATATACATAATTGAAAAATATATATAAATTTAAAATATTATAAAAATAATAATAATATATTAACACACTAATATTATTAATTTGATAGTAGTGGGTATATATTTTATATACAAAATTTTAATACTATATATATTTATAAAAAAAAAATACTAGTAGTAAACATATTTGTAGTTTTAGTTTTTATTGAAAGTACATATGCATCTATTATGATTTTGATTTACATGTTAAAAAATCTATTAATTTAGTGGTTAAGTATTATCATTAGAGTTTGAGAGGTTTTTTATGAACAAACAAAAAGAATTTGATAGGTTTTGATTTCTTCTATTATTTTTTTTTTCTCATTTTCATATGTCATCACGCTATATCATTGAATATTTTTATCAGATGTCCATTGTAGGATACAACAGCGTAAATGATATAAAACCTATAAAATTTTATGGTTCTCAATTAAAATTTAAAATATAAAAAATGATATAATATTCAAATAGTGTGTCACAGTTCATTCTTACAACATAATATTAAAAACCTATTTTTATATTTAATGATACTTATCTTCCGATCTAATAACATTTTTCTTAAAATATTATTAAAAAACTAAACATATTTAATGATTAACTAAGCCAGCTTTTACACTTACTGTAAAATCTAAAACTGAAACTTAGTGCCAAACTAATGCATTCAACCATTCAAAATTTTAAAGTCTCATTAAACTTTATTCATCTACAATTTTATATTAACTTACCAAGTATAAAGGTTTAGTTAAATCAAGGCCTCAAATCAAAATTATTAACACCTGCAAACTGTTAACTTCATTCCAAATAAACTAAGAACACAAGGAGTTGAAAAGTGCAATATATGACGTAATCTGAGAATGAAAGTTGTAGTAGCTAAGTGCACCAACTTCAAAGAGTTCACAACTGACTAGAGAGAATAGAAAGAAGAAGCTTCTTGTTCTCTCTTGCCATCATTTTGCACGTCTATTGATAATTGACACATGGAGCATAAACCATTCTTTTGTCTCTTGTATAAGAACATAAACAATTCTAGTGCAGACTCTCTTATTACTTTAATGCATCATGAGGTTTGATTGGTTGTGCTTGTGGACATTGTGCTTATACTGGAATTGCTCCACAGAAATTGTGAATGGATGAAGTTGAATGATTATCAATGAATGAATATTAGAACACCGTTGATGTTTAGTGCTACTTTCAGATCATGCATCCCTTTTTTTGTCTTCAGAACCACATATCACTATATCATGAGCTTCTCAGGCTCCTATGAGGAGCCAGGAAGAGATGTGGCCCATAGTTAACATAACCAATTGAAGAAAAGGGTCTCAATGGTTTCAAGTCACATTGTTTCTGACACCAAATACGTATAGTTTGGCACTACACTTTTACAGCATGATCTTCAGAGGAGCATTATACATCAATTTTTGTGCATATAATGTACCCTCAATTAAGCTACAATCGTGGCCTCACTTGGGTGGATTGGTCAAGGCCTGGCTCTCTTCCTAGAATATTTGGGTTGAAATGAGTTTCTGAATCACATTCGTTTTGGATCAACATGTGTTTATGATGGCTACCCCACCAACATGTGCTTCCTTTATTCAAGAAAGTTTCATCCAAACGCATTGAAGCCTTTATTATTGCGATTTTCTGCCTTGTTGCTTGACATTGATACTTAATTATATCCTGGTATAATCCTACTCAATAATGTTATTAAAAGGATATTGGAATAGTCAACACCAGGTCAAAGATGGAAACTGGAAATTTGTCACCAAAAACTTACTTTCATGGACCAACTCTATGGGAAATCTACAAGGACTGTTGTGTCTTCTTGATTTCCAATGAATAGATCTGGAATATGTAACTTTCAAAAAGAAAGATCTGGAATATATTAATTAAGAATTGTTAGATATTCAAGTGTGAGTCTAAGTCCCACATTGGATAAGAATGAGAAAGTTGAGCAACATATAAAAATGAGAACTGAGTCAAACCACGTATAAATGAATGATATCACCTTCAACCCAAAACCTTAAGGCTTTTTTCTTATATATTTCTCAACTTTCTTATTCTTACCCAACGTGGAACCTAGACTCACACTTAAATACTTAACAATATTATATACTACTATAGTTTAGACAAATATTTTCTGCCATCATTATCACATTTACATACTTCATATTAATAGTCTTTACTGCTTTAAACATGTAGAAAACTGTTGGAATTTCAATAAGAACCAATTCATATACTTCAAACAGAACTATAATCCTATTACATAGTCAATGCATGCCAAGTGGCAACAGTTGTTATTACAACAGTGTAATTAGATAGATATATTAGTTATTCAGCATTCAACCTAAGTCTATATATAGTCCTCCACCTTAGATATTTATCAACATAACTTCAAACTTGATTGAGTGGATTCTCTTTCATTTCCACCTGTGAAGGGAAATCAAGTTTAATGTCATCACAGTTGTGCTTCACTGTGCCCTCACTTTCTTGCTGCTCTGTACGATTGGTTTTAGTCTTCTTCCCAACATTCTTGTATATGATGTATAAGATCATTTGGGAGATGCCAAACAGAAATCCTAGAATATTTGGCAGCTGATGATACCCAAAACAACATATTCATCAGTTTTATTTCAAGAGGAAAAAAATTAGTAGGATGTTGTAATAGATATAGAAATGGTATTCCTTACCATAATGAACTCATCCTTGTCAAACAGCCCATAGAAAAACCACATGGTGGCGCAGAGGGTAAGAAACAAGGACAATGTAAATGGCATGTACTCTACACTCTTGGTTTTTATGACCTTCCTCTGCAATTAGTATAGACATTTTACATATTTTCAGATGCATAACTTTGCAACATATCTGTTATGTGAATAGTTGAATATAGAACGTACCATAATGCTTAAGGGAGCAGCGAACACTGCAATGTTAAAAATGGCACAAACCCATCCCACAGCATGAACGCGGTTAATTCCCTTGAAAGCGAAGGTGGTGACTAACATGGTTAAGCCAAAACCTCCAATGTCAGCAATGAGTATCATCACCAAAGTAGAAATCTGCAATATCCATCAAAACGTTGATTAAGTAATAAGCGTACCAAGTTACACCTTTGGATACTCTTGTCAAAGCTGGTTTGAAAATGAATGAGTCTATGCAAGTATTTTAAATATGGTTATCTATATAGAACAAAATTGAAAAGTGTAGAGAATGAAAGATTGTCATCTTGGTTTCACCTTCTGCTTCTTGGGAGCATATATAATGTACATTGATAGGTATGAAACTTCTATAACACATCCAATACAGTTGATTGTGACAATCAAAACAGCATTGGTCTTTATGAAGCCATAAAACAGAAGCAACAGTGCACTAAGAAGTGCAACAACATATGGAATTGATTGAAACCCCTCAGATGATTTGTTCTTGAAAATTGTATAGAAGGTTGGCCTGTGAGAGACAGAAATATGATAAAATAAAAATCAAATCAGTATTTCAAGGTGTAAATGGGGTAATGGCAAATTATGATTCTATTTTTTAGTTTCAAACAGGACTTACAAGGGTGCCAAGAACACCAGGAATGAGACAATGTTACCTATAGTCGAAAACAAAACAGATAACATCAGTGAAGATCAATACAAAAATAGAATAATTAACATATGTAAGTTACTGTTATTAGATGCATTTCTACACTCATGATGAGTGATGAAAACTGAAAACCTTAATGAGATTGTGTAGCATGAAATAGAAAAAGTTACAAAACAAAAATGGCTAGCTATTTGCTAGGTCCTTGGAATAAAAGATTAACTAGATATAAATAGTTTGATGATGAAAATGGTGTAGTCATATATTGTTGGAATGAAATTTGTACTGAGTCAAATTAATACCTAGGAGACCAAAGATCAAAGCCAACTCATGAGCAGAAAATGAAACCATTTTTAGACGTGAAGAGTTTGCTAAAGTCTTTGGGAAAACTAGCTTTGCCTTTTGTGAGGTATGAGTAGGACAATGTGTGCTCCAACAAGTTTTCCCAGCTTCTATATATAGACAAGATAACCTGCAACAATGTCCGACACGTGTACACTTCCATATAGTTCCCTTTTAAGAGCACTAACAATTTTTCAATAAAGAATGCAATCAGTTTGGCAACTTCCTCTCAGACGTACCTGGTTTTTTCTCTTGTCAAACTTGTAATTTCAGTACCAGTGATAAATTATCAGCCACATCATTAAAGTTTTGGAGGTTAATTAACCAGAAATGGAGGCTTAGGTATTAACTAATTTGTGTGCAATGTGAAAACATTACTCTTTATTGCTTACACACACAACATTCATTCATAACTGTTACATGATTGGTAATAGTTAAAGATTATGACATGGTAAAGTTATGTGTTCTATCTTTGTCCACTTTGCGGCACAATTTTCATGCAATAACTGAACAGTATGTATTAAATCTTTTACCTGTAAATAGGAGGGGCAAATTAATTTGTGGTTTTAATGCAATGCTCCAAAACAGCCCCAATAATGCATCTACCTTGTTCTTTTTTCGGTATAGAATTTTAGCTCCTCAACTCAACAAACAAACAAAAACACCTGAACAACAGTTATATTTTAAAATGACTATTCCAATAACATTGAAATACACAAAAGGGTAAAGATACTCCAGCAATGCAACAATAGTTACATAGTGAAAAATTAATCTTTTTATTATCATATCTCCTCCTGTAAAATTATATTTTTTTATGATATCATAATTTTCATAACAAAAAAAAGTGACGTAATTTTCTTGTGGTGAGTTTATCTTTCATAATATTTAACACTTAACGTACATAAATTCACATTATGGGGTTGTGAGAGACTGTAATCATAATTAAGGTTGTGTTTCTTAGCAGTTGACTAATGCAGTATTTTGCAAATTAAAGTCCAAGGTGGTATGCCAAACAGGGGACATGATCAGACGTTAAAGTTTCAGGCCTTCGTTCTGTCAAACGTTAATGATACTCCCAATTCCGAAGCGTCAAGATTATGGTGTTCGTACAAATTTCAATGCATGAATTTACGTATTAAAAGAGATCCAGATTAATTGATAAGCAATCAAAACATGATATGATTAAGTGAATCAAGCTGCATAATCTATCAATTAAAGTAAGATGATCAGACTAATCCATCTTAACTCAATTCATAATGAGTTAGGTTGGTTTTCTAAGCAAAAAGTACCAAAATAAGTTTGGCTAATAAATAGATTGCTTGGTTCTCAGGGCGTTCCCAATTGTTTGGCTATTTCTAGTACTACCAAACAATTATTTGCTCACTTTAGTTTAGGTTTCACTTCCATTCATCATGGCGTTTCAAGATATTTTGCATTTTCCTTTATAAAATTTATATATATATATATTTATTTATTGTTCTTAAGTATTTCTTAAGTTCTGTTTATCAGTAAACCTCATCCTCTAAGCAAAAGTTCCTAATTCTCTGTACATTTTGGCGGGAAATAATATCTTAATAAGTATAATAATTTGAAAAAAAAAATATTTCCGTGTATTAAGTAACCATGTTGTTTATAAATTATCCTTCATTTCAATTATCAAGTCCAGAAAAGTCAATAATATTTTGATTACGTAGGGAATTTAAAAAAAGTTACAAAAACAGTTATCTAGATAATTTTTTTCATGAAGCTCGCTAATATAAATTAAATGGTTTTAAAGAAAAGTCAAATTATTTTCGTACGTTTAAATAATTTCCTTAAATGTTTCAAAAGATTATATATTAGACGTTTGACTAATAGTAAAACAAGTAAAAAAATTGTGTTTGAGAAGAAAAAGAAAATACAAATATCAATTCATTTTCTTTAACAAGCAAAAAAAAAGAGAAAAAAGAGCTCGAGAAAAAAATGTGACATGACAATACATTTACCATTGCATTGAACATGTAACTTTCGAAAAGAGTGTCTTTTTATATGCTAATATTACAAATCTCAATAAAAAAACAGTAAAAATTTATGATGGATTCAGTGTCAACTCTTTTTATTTTTTTTTTTTATCTTGCACTCTCTATCAAAGAGAGAAAAACAATATTTTGTGTTCATTCCCTCTTCCCCAATTTTTAATAAAGATAAAATGTGTGAGGAAAAGTGAAGAAGTAATGTGGAAGCAAATTGGCAATTTGAGAAATGATATTTGTATTGTCTAAAGTGATGTTCTTTTCTTTCCACGGTGAAGCTGATTTGGGATAAAGTGAAGCTTTTTGAAGGCAAAGATAATCTTGGTTAACAAAAGACCCAAATGTGAAATGATGTGTGTGAAGCATTTTGCATTTTAGCATTTTATAAGAAGAACATGTATTATGATATAGATTTGGAAGATGAGGATGGATGCACGTGGCAGCCAGAGAGTGGGAAATCAGAAGGCAGAAAGAAATTGATAGAATGAAGAGTGCTTTTGTTGATTTGGTTTGGTGGTGAACGTGGAAGAAAACCGAGGAACGTTATCGTTTGATGAAAAACAAAAGCATGAAACATCGACCACATGCAGATGATAATTGATAAACCTTTGACGTGACAAAGCATACGCATTATAAGGTTGGGCATGACTCGTGCTGTCAGCACCACCACTTCACATAACTTCTTCTACCGTTTCACGCACATGAAACTAAAGGCACGTATTAGAGTACCAATTATCCAACACCAAAAAAGTAGTTCAATTTTGCGTTCGTAGTTTTAACATTTGCGCTGTTCGAGTGGTCGCAGCTTTACGGCACTTCCAACTGTCTCGCTTCGTTTTAGCTCAATCTTCACCCATTCTTCACCCATTCTTCATCATTCATTGCCCACTTTCTTTTCTTTTCTCTTCACACCCACCATTCTCAAACCCAATACCCTTTTCCTACTTCCTTTCTTCAATTTCCTAATCCATACAACAACAACAACAAAAATCAATCAAACAACGTAACTTCTAATTAAGTCAATAGGATCTTGTTATGGATTTTGTGATTAGAGTTTTCAAATTCTAATTATTATTGTGATATCTTTATTATTGATAAAATTTGTCAAGTAATATTATTACACGTTTAGGATATTGAAATCGCAATGATTTGTTACACTAACTTGGTTTTTCGATAAATTAAGAAAATATGAAATAAATAAATTTTGTTTTACAGTAAACTTTTATACATTTAGCTACCATATTTAACTATATATATATATTATTAATCAAAGCGGAATAGAAAATACACAAAAAAAAAAAAATAAATGAAATCTTGTGTGGGGGTGCATTTAGTGAGTGGAGTAATTGTTATGTTATTGTTGATAGTTCAATGATTCAATAGTTCAATGATTGGCTTTATTTTATACTCTTTTTTTTGACTGCTTCTTCCTGCACCTCCATATCATCTTCCTGCACCTCCATAATTTTCAAAATTCCAATAATAGACATGAGGAAATTACAAATTTAACCCTGCTGCTATAAAAGAAAGTTTTCCATGGAAGGG
>Ga0209489_107185_pt1 | contig 16908 bp, 11 predicted proteins | sample SiratrowhiteBW_FD_187527 | JGI IMG/M metagenome (GOLD analysis project Ga0209489, IMG submission 187527) | Root nodule microbial communities of legume samples collected from California, USA - Siratro white BW (SPAdes) (version 2) | ecosystem: Host-associated > Plants > Roots > Nodule | place... | reverse complement strand
AAAAAAAAAAAAAAAAAAAAAAAAAAAAAAAAAAAAAAAAAAAAAAAAAAAAAAAAAAAAAAAAAAAAAAAAAATAGGTGCTGAACAAATATTTCGATCCCAATTCTGTATTTGATTATGCATTTAAGAAACTCCCATGGGTCCATTCCGGCGAAGGACCACCAAAAGAACAATTTATTTTGTAACATATTAGTTTCTTTTTTGAGATATTATTTATATTAAGAAATTTATTTTTTGATAAACTATTTTATTTTAAAAATATCTATATGTGATGTTTAGAAAATATTTGTTACATGTAGATCCATACGATGCTATTGAAATTATGTTATGTTGATGTTTTTCTAAGATAGAGGATGGTTTGGAACATCATGTTTCGCAATTTGATGTAGCCAGTTATCAAAAACCCTTGTTAACATATACCCTTTAGATGTTTTTAAATATAATATTTTTAAAAATCAGAAAGTGGTTTGTATAAAATTTTTTAAAAAATGGAACTGGATGTTATTAAAGAAAAAATCGTTTAGTATAATTTATTTTGTTATTTTTCATAGTTATTAGAAATTTTATATGGATCAATAACTTAGAATCTAATATGTTATTATATCATTATGACACCACTTATAAAGCCAAAAATATTCAATACTTGATACGATGGTGTACGTTTCGAGCTCCATAAATAGTCTAAACCTTATATGATTGAAGTAGGTTTTTAATCAGTAAGTAAAATAAAATAACTTGTATATATAGTTAGCTTTTGTTTAATGATTAATCTGCTTTTGTTTCTTAGGTAGTTTTTCTTTGAAGAGAAAAGAGAGTGACACAACAGTAGAAAGAAGAGTTTATTGTTCTGCTGCAGCTCAATCACCACCACCAGCTTGGCCTGGAACAGCTATTCCAGAGCCTTCTGATTTTAAGACATGGGATGGACCAAAACCCATTACTGTCTTAGGATCTACTGGTTCAATTGGAACTCAGGTATATATCAATTTACATTCATGAATATATATAGTCATATTCATGGTTATGGAAATTTAGTTTCAACCAAAAAAAAAATAAAAATCATGGTTATGAAATATGGTCTATAACTGCCATTTCATCCATGAAATATCCTTATTGTATTAAATTTTTCCTTGTAATTTGATAAAATATCTTTATAATTCTTTAAACTGGTATTGGCATTTAGTTATTTAGGAGGAAACATGAAAAATAAAAAGAGATTTTGATAAATACTCTCGGTATATATAAAATTATATTTTTTTATATATATATATATATATATATATATATATATATATATATATATAATTTAATAATATTATTTTTTATGAGTATATTTTTTTATTTTTGAAATTATATGATGCAAACATTAAGTGTTCTTATTATTTTTTTAACGAACAAAATGTTTTGTTAATTATATATTTTTATGATGTCAGTATATCCTTTTTCTTATTATTAATAACACTATTAAATAACTTTTATGCTCTTGTATGTTACTAAATAAAAAAAAAAGAGAACTGTCAAAGTTTAAACTCACTAAATTTGTAAAAAAAGAAAATATAAAGAAAATTTCTGAGATATTTGTAAGTTTAAAGCCGAACCACTTTATTTAATTAAGTGACGTGAATGGTATAAAGTTTCCTAATCAAATAAAAATACAAAATTCGAAAAAGAAAATTTCAAAACATAAAATAATAAATATAGAAAATCTTACTTCAATTTTGTTTAATATAAATAATTTTTGAACTTGTGATTTTAAAATCATAATTGTTAATGTATACACAAATATATATATATATATATATATATATATATATATATATATATATATATATATATATATATATATATATATATATTATAATTTTACGATTTCACATATCTTTATTAGGAGTCATTCCGATTAAGACAATAACACTTATTTCATGATAACTTTTTCAAAATGATAGAACTTACTTTTTCAAAAATATTTTCAAACATATATAAAAAATTCCTGCTGATATCCTATTTAAAGAAGATCATACATATATAGCATATATACTAACTACCTGTGTAATAAAATAAAGCATTATGATTAAAAGTATTTTATCGAACTAGGTTTGAAGCTTTTATTGTCTTTCTAGCTAGCACTTTATAGTTTTAAATATAATGAAATTATGAATCATTTTTAAAATTTTCCTTTGGATAAAATTTCATTCTTTTTATTTTATTCAAAATGGTTTCTTCCAAATTTTTCTCTTTCATCTCATTAGATTTTTTTTTTTTTTTTTCAATTTCAACTTTTTAACATTCTCAAATTATTTGCTTTTGTTTTAAAATTATTTCCTCCTACACTGGGTGCTTTTTTTCTTCTAGTAATCTTAAAGTTGATTAATTATTGCCTTGGGTGCTTTTTTTCTAATGATCTTAATTATTTTTCCTTGTTACTTTTGTAGACACTGAGTATAGTGGCTGAGTTTCCAGAAAGATTTAATGTTGTAGCACTTGCTGCTGGCTCAAATATCACTCTTCTTGCTGACCAGGTAATAATAATTACCTTACTCCAAATATCTAATGGAACTTTCACATCTGTGACTGAAGTGAATTTGGAAGCTTATCAAAAGAGCATTTTTTTTTTCTTCTTTTTATATAACTACCAGGAATAAACTGTAAATCAGTTATCAAAATTGTATTGTTCACACATTTTAAAAATCATCTAAGAACACAGAAATCATGTTGTAAATCAACTCAAGACAATTTGGATGAGAAGACTTGTATTTTAGAGTTAAAATCAACATCAAATGCATTGTTACATATTCATCTCTTAGAAGTGCAAACAAAAATGTCATGCTCGAGATATTTTACTCTTTGCAGATAAAGACATTTAAGCCTCAAGTTGTTGGTCTAAGAAATGAGTCTTTAGTGGATGAACTCAGAGAGGCTATTGCTGACGTGGAACACAAACCTGAAATCATCCCTGGAGAGCAGGGAGTCATTGAGGTTGAAATCTTTTTCTTGTCTCATCTTATGGTCTAATGATCTTTTCAAAAATCACAAGCAACCATATTTTTTCTTTTTTCAGGCTGCCCGTCACCCTGATGCAGCCACTGTAGTTACTGGAATAGTTGGTTGTGCAGGATTAAAGGTGATTTTAAATAAAATGTTTCTTTCATTCAATCTTCACAATCATTCCATTTTGCATACCAAATTTACAAGGACAAGCTAGATATAGCTTGTTGTGATCTTCCACATGCATGTTTATACATGCCCTTTTTGTATTAATATCACTAGAAATGTTATGACTCATTCTCTCTTTTATATTCGGTGAAATTCACCTATGACACATTAAATATGTGGGTCTTATTTCAAACTCGTGGACCCCAAATTAACTTTTACTTGTAAGAAAGTGTGTTAGAAATGGAGTGCTAGAGTGTATTAATGACACCCCATAATTAATCAAATGATACCAGTCAAATATATAGTTGATGTTTGTGCATAATTGAGTGAAAGAACAGGTTATTATTGAGCTTGAAAGTTGAAGGATGTTATTCATTGCAGACAAATAATGTAACTTTTGGTGAACCTAAAAATTATTTTCATAGGTCTGATGCTAATTTGTTCCTCTCAGCTCAGTATTAGAAAAAAAATGCGCAGATAATTACATATTGGTCAAAATTCTTTTAGCAATATGAATTGGTGTGTACAGATGGTAAAACTAAAAATGTCATTGGTTATTTTCTTCAGCCAACAGTTGCAGCAATTGAGGCAGGGAAAGACATAGCTTTGGCTAACAAAGAGACAATGATAGCTGGAGCCCCTTTTGTTCTTCCTCTTGCTCAAAAACATAACATAAAAATTCTTCCTGCTGATTCGGAACATTCTGCAATTTTTCAGGTACTTAAGCAGAATATCAAGTTACAGAGATATCTTATACTGAGTATATCAACCTTTGTCTCTTTTGTGTTGGTTTGAGGCAATGGATTTATTATTTGCACCACTTCATGCTGCTTTTGGTCACTGATACATAAAGGATGCTTCTTTGAACAGTCTATCCAGGGGTTGCCAAAGGGTGCACTTAGGAAAATCCTTTTAACTGGATCAGGAGGTGCTTTCAGGTAAGGGAAAATAGTTCAAGTTGAAGAGTTTTGATGTTTCTAGATAAAGCCTATTTGAATCATTATTGTTTTATTAGGGAAACTTTCAACCATTCCATCTCATAATGCTATTTAATGCTTTTTATAATTGAGCTGAATTATCTGTCATTCTGGTGATTAACAGAGAATGGCCAGCTGAAAAGATGAAAGACATTAAACTTGCTGATGCATTAAAGCACCCCATATGGAGTTTGGGGAGAAAAATAACTATTGACTCTGCTACCCTTTTCAATAAGGTTTGTTTCCTTCTACATTCAATGCATTTGGATGAAAATATCACTTTTTTATTTGATGACAGAATTCTTTCTTGTGAATCTATCTATTGATATGATTATATCTATAATAAATTTATTTTAACTCTTGGCAGGGTCTAGAAGTAATTGAAGCACATTACTTGTTTGGAGCAGACTACGATGATATTGAGATTGTTATTCATCCACAATCTATCATACATTCCTTGGTTGAAACACAGGTTAAAACCTTGCAATATGCTGTGTTAGTTTTAGCTTGTTAATAAACACAGAAATTCTCACTCACATACTAAATGATGAATGACATTACCTACATGTAGAAGGCTTGAACATGTGAATTGCTCAAGATCAACTTGAAAAACAAGCAAAAGGGAATACAAAAGAAGAGGCAGACAGCCAAGTATTAAATTTTTTTTTTTCATTTTTGTTCTTTTCAGGATTCATCTGTTATTGCACAGCTGGGGATACCTGACATGCGCTTACCACTCCTTTACACATTATCTTGGCCAGAGAGAATCTACTGCTCTGAAATAACTTGGCCTCGCCTTGATCTTAGCAAGTACAAACACTTTCCCCTGTATCATATTTTCTCATTACCTTTATCTTGAACATTCATACCATTATGAAGCCCTTCTTGGTTGAATTTCATTTTTCCCTTTTCAACAAATTGCTAACCATATAGCTCAATTTTTCTTTACTTACATATTTAGCTCATAGTATGTGATGAACCAGTTAGTAGTGAAATTGTTCAACTTATTGACACAATTGTATTTAACATCTCCTGACTCAGGTATGGTTCTTTAACATTTTATGCACCTGATGAGAAGAAGTTTCCATCGGTGAATCTCTGCTATGCTGCTGGACGTGCTGGGGGCACCATGACAGGAGTTCTCAGTGCAGCAAATGAGAAAGCTGTAGAACTGTTTGTTGAAGAAAAGTAAGCATTCTCTTAGTTACATTTATGTTACATTGGAGATCCATGTTATTCAAACAATCAAATATCCCCCAAATCACTTCTGTATAGGATGCATCAGAAGAACTAACATAACATTTGACCACTAGGAATATAGTAAAAGTAAACTAAAATTCCATTAAGTGATGATATTGAAAGTTGATGCTAGTTAGCTATGCAGAAGAAAAATTTTCCGAGCCATGAAACAGTTACAATCCTCTTCTGACTTCCCTTCTCCCCCGTTTGCAGGATTAGTTACCTGGACATATTCAAGGTTGTGGAACTAACATGCCAGGAACATCAAAAGGAATTAGTACCATCTCCTTCACTAGAAGAAATTATTCACTATGATCAGTGGGCAAGACAATATGCTTCTAGTCTGCAAAAAGCTTCAAGTGTTTGAATCCCCAACATATTATGACATATTGAAAAGAGTGGGGGCTGTGGTGGATTGTTGCCAATGTAAATGTATTTGTTGGTTCTCCAATCTTTTAAAATGTAAAGGGGTAGCTACATATAAAGTACATATATGTATTCCTAAGGGGTTTCCATGAAAGCTCTTCATTTTTTTATCAGAATCATCGGGTATACTCTTATATACATATTTATGAAACATCTGGTTGTTACAACTATGTACAAAAAATGTTAAGCATAGTGAAAAAATATCAAGCAAAAACTAAGTTATTTCTAATGGCCTAAGTACTGAGAAAATTAAGGGAAAATACCGAAAAAATTTCAAATAGAAAGAGATATTTAAACTCACACAAAAAAAATTGATCATTTTGAGTTCAAATTCTTAAGATAATAGATTTATAAGTTTAAATTTTTTTTATATATATATATATTTTTTTTAACCGCAAAAAATAGAATAAATTAGGGCACTTTAGGGGTGCTCCAACCCTTATACAAAGTATATATAAAACAAAACATATTACCCAAATTCAAATCTGAAACAAAACAACAAAAGACTTTTTTTCATCTAACTCAACTAATGCATCTCTTCCAATACATCTCTTCCAGATAAACAAAAATAATACAGGAGTGAGTATACAAAATTATTATCCTTCAAACTCATCAATCACTGTAGCAAACCACTAAAGTTTAAATCGTGCAAGTTCCACACACCAATAAGAATCCTTCAGTTGCTGCAAACTGCTAACATTAACAGTACCAGAATGTGTCTCTTAATAGATATCAAACTTGTCAGCTTCACCTGCATCACAAGTAACCAAGCATGTATTGTCCTAACCTACTAGCAGTACTACCCAGCCCCCCTAAGCTCACTTGGCACCACTTATCAGAGGAATAAATACAACCTAGTTATCCTAAATTTATCAAACACAGTAGAGGACAAAAATTCCAATCTGAGAATGAAAAAATCACTCTTTTCCTACAATATTTGACTCATGTCCAACAACTCAATTTGTGCTAAGGAAAAAATTTCTAAGTCATCAACAACACCATTGTTAAACACCACTTTGTTCCTAAGTTTCCAAATTTTCCACACTACTGTCACCTACGTTCCCTTCCAAATATCATTTACTTTCCCATTACACCACTTTTTTATATGATGATTAACTTTTTTAGTTTTACACAATTTAGACTATTAGACTTATATTTCAATACTTAATATTTTTCTCTTCAAACAAGAGTTCATTTCTCATTGATTCGTATATCCGAAACATGAAGGAATACCTCACAACTAATTCTTTAAAAGTACCGTTCTGAAAATTTGTTAAAGAAAACTTTTAATATAAAGATGAAACTAAATTCTGTCTCCACAAAATACTAGGTTCTGCATCTTCAAATTTGGTATGTTGATTTGACTGTGTACTTTTTCGTGTCTTTCGTTCCATATCCACCATCTTTTCTTGACCATTTAGGTAGCTTATTTAATAACTCCTACCTTAAGAGTGATACTTGAGGTATTGTTCTTTTAAACTGTTCCTTTCTCCAATTCAAACTCCATTATCAAGTATTTTTCTTTTGTCTCCCCACTTCCCGTGGTTGCATCCTTAAAATGATGTAAGTTAAGGAAGAATCAAGATAATTTTTTAGTCAATACAATTGTTCCAGTTCACCTATATTTTTGCAGTGACTGCTCTCTCCCTCATCCAAATCGTGAGGTTCAGCTTAATTTTGAATGTTGATGTTGTGATCAAAGGATTTTGACAAAGAAACCTTAACTATATAAAATATAAGTGGAATAAAGCTTGATCTCTCAGTAAAAGAATTAAGTTACAGAAAATAAATTCATTAAAAATTATTTCTTTGTTGGCAAAAAATTCCACACAATATCCATATGTGGATAAGATTTGAAATGAATATTAAAATGGATGCAGGTCTTTTAAATCTGTATTCCTAATAGGATGGGCACAGGTATCTTCTTACTACGGGTACCCAGGGTTACCAATCATCTATAGAAAGAAAAAAAAAAAAAAAAAAAAAAAAAACCTTAAATACCCTTAATTTACAAACAATACTTTAACTAAAAATCCCAGAAGATACCCGTAAAGTTTTTGTATCTTATTGTATTTGCACTGTAAGTTTATTTGGCCGTAAGCTTTTGAATTATGTTTAAAAATTTAAAATGTTAAAATACATAGAAAATGTATAAATTAACTGCATTTTGTAATAAATTTAAATATTATAATTATTTTTTAAAAATATTTGTGGCCCAGAAATGCAATGAGCCTTATCTAACAACGGAGTAGGTAATAGGGCAGATTTTTCTTTGGATGAAGGGTATCTGCAACCCACCAGACCCTATCTCTTTCTATTTCTCACGGATCTACTCGAGTTGAAGTCCTTTCTATGTATTTTCTTAATTGAATTTTCCTTTTTCATCTCAAAGTATCCGTAGTAGAATATTATGGGAGGTTCATATGGAATAGCAGAGAAGATTATTATTTGTAGTTGGATCTAACGATTTGAGAAGAAATGGAGGTGCAGATTTGCGAGACGAGTGAGTTTTTTATCCTCTTATTATGCGAAAAAAAAAAAAAAAGATAAATATAGTTGTACACATGCAAGATGATTTTACTGTTCCTACGTGATATTACTGTTCGTGGCAAACGCTCTGCATGGTTGCTCTGTTACATGGATTTCATGCATGTGTGAAGTATTCTTGTGTGTGGTTTGTTGGTGAGTTCTTCACAGCTACAAGATTAAAATGTAAGTTTTGATGGTATCTTCATGGTTGTATGGTTTAAAATGGGTGTACGGAGGTATCATAATCGATTATGAACTGTATTAATCAATTTTGTGTGGCGAAAAAAAGTGGATAATCGATTATGATAATTTTTATAAAATGACGGTTTACTCAATTACGGGTGTTTGCCATGTATGCTTCTGTCCTTTCTTAAAGCCTTATCATTTGTGTGATTAAATGTTAAAACGTAATGGAGATGCAGTCAAGAAGGTACAGTGTTTTTCTAGCATGCCAAAGGTACATGGTTTCTCACCATTTTTGGTTTTCAAATAAATATTATTACTAAAATAATAATAAATTGAATAAAATTATAAATTAATAATAATAGTAAAAGTAATAATAATAAAATTAAAAATTATAATAATAATTAAAATAAGTTTATAAAATAATAATATATTAAGAATAATAATTTTATTTTAAAATAATTGGTAGTTTTATAACTCCATCAACTAAAAAGAATAATTCATCCCTTACCCTCAACAAATTAATCATATTTGGATTTTTATTATTTTTAACTATAAGAGTAAATTTGTAATACAATTTTATCAATTAAAAAAATTAAAATATAAATCATACCTACCACATTACTAATATATTTTCACAAACTTTCTTCTCAAATCTTATCATCTTTCCTTTAATCTAAATAATCCAATTTTGTACACACTTTCATTTCATATTTATTCTATCAAATCCATCTTTAGATCGAAACACTACAAGAAAAAAATTGTTTAGAGACCAATTTTTAGCGACTAAATGAAATGATTACTATTTGTGACCAAAATAGTCACCAAATTAGATTTTAGTTGCTAAATAACTACAAAATAGAAGTAATGATTGAATTTAGTGACCAATTTAGTCAAATAATTGTTATCTAACATTAGCTACCAAGGTTTTAGTGATCTATACTATTAGATTCTAAATTAGTCTCTAACTTAATTAGATACCAATTTAGAATCTAATGGCATAGGTCACTAAAATTTTGGTATCTAATGCTAGATACCAATTATTTGACTTAATTGGTCACTAAATTCAATCATTACTTCTATTTTATAGTTATTTAGCAACCAAAATTTAATTTGGTTACTATTTTGGTCACAATTAGCAACAATTTCATTTGATAGCTAAATATTGGTCTCTAAATAACTTTTTTCTTGTAGTGAAAGAAAACCTAAGAGATATATTTATCTTAGGAAATAATTGAGTTTAACAAACATAGTTAAAACTAACCAAGTGAGATGATCATAGCTAACAAGGTTCATTAGCCTCAAAATCCTTTTATATTAGTATATAAATGATAGGAGTAAGACAAGCTATATCTCATATGATTATTGATTATTTACTAATTGTTTTGCATATATAAGTGACTGTTTAAAGTGTTTCTTTGGGACATTTCATCAAGTTGGAGAATAATACAGGATATATCAAGAATAATTAACCTTAATACCTATTTGCAAGTATATTTAATTATTGATTAGTTAAAACTTTCCTAAGGACCCATGAATAAAGAAATGGTGAAGACAAAAAGCATCAAAAATCAAGCATATACAATTTATGAAGAAACTTAACAGTAACATATGGAGACTCCAATGGTCTCTTTTTTAGTTATAAGAGAAATATGAAGAGAAGTAGAAGATTAAAAAAGAAGCATGTTGAAGAGTTACATGAGAATGATCACATGAAAGTACATATAGATATTTTAATCAAAGTTATGAGCAATAAAATGAAACTGAGACATACCTTCTTGCCTATATCCCCATTATATACATAGCTAGTAGTCAACATACTAGCTAACATGGAATTAAAATATCACTAGTACAAAAATGAGATCTTACATTATTTTAGGAAGACTTTCTATACCAGTTCTGCAACTGATGTTAATATGGGGGATGTAGAAAATCAAGATTTTCTACATCGGTTCTTCAACCAATGTTGTATATTCTAATATTATACTAGTTATGAAAACAACCAACATAAAAAACGTTTTCAAGAGCCAAAAAAATTGAAAAATTCAGACCTACTACATCAATTGTGATTTGTAATTGATGTAATATCTCATTCCAATGAGCTAAGGTTTGCATTATGGAGGACATATTACATCGATTCTTACTGAACTCGATGTAATATCCCATTCCAGTGTACCATAAAAATTTTCCTTATAAGGACATATTACATCTGTTCCATTGAGAACCAGTGTAATATGGGACATACTACATCGGTTAGTGTCTTAAAAGATTTGATATATGAAGTTTTTTTAAAGTTTTGTGAGTTTTAATGTTTTCCTAACCTTTAACAGTTTTGTCAACCAGGATATACTAAAACCAATTACATGTATCCAAAATCAATTACAAAGCAACACATTTTTCATATCCTAAACAAAAACTTACGAAAATTAAATCAACATAACATATATAAAAACCAATTAGAATACAATCTCTATGTATATGTAACAAACATTTATAAATTTTACATGTTCTAATTTCTCATGTCAGAAAATATCTTACCCATTCCTGACGAATTTCTTCTAATGTGTCTGCGTTCAATGACTCGATATCTAAAAAAATCTGAAATACGAATTCATCATCACATATGAAACTTCTAATTAGCTTTTTTAGAATATTTAAAATATTTAAATACCTTCTCGCAAGAGTCAACAATGCAAACACGAGGTATGGTCTGCATCCAATGTATCATATAACTTTTAGAAGGATTAAAAATAGGAATGAATGAAGTAGACGTTAGTATGCTCCAATTCGCTGACGATACAATGTTCATGTGCAAAGATAACATTCGAAACCTTGTGTCTATTAAAAGTATTCTAAGGTGCTTTCAATTAGCTTTAGGGCTTAGAGTTAACCTTCACAAGAGATATATAGGTGGGATAGGGGTTGATTCGGTTAACCTGTAGAGGTATACAGTTATGTTGAACTGTATTTTTATGAATTTACCGTTTAAGTATCTCGGTGTACCTATTGGAGGAAATCATAATAGACTTATATTTTGGAATGGGCTGATAGATAAGGTTAGAAAGAAACTATTGAGATGGAAAGGAAAGTTTATTTATGTTGTAGCACCACAAGAAAAAAGCTATTTAGAGACAAATTTTTAGCTACTAAATAAAATGATTATTAATTGTGATCAAAATAATCACCAAATTAGATTTTGTTGCTAAATAATTACAAAATAAAAGTAAAGATTGAATTTAATAACCAATTAAGTCAAGATAAATTGGTAGCTAACATTAACTACCAAAGTTTTAGTCACTTATACTATTAGATTCTAAATTGGTATCTAATTAAGTTAAAGACTAATTTAGAATCTAATGGTATAAGTGGCTAAAACCTTGGTAGCTAATATCTTGACTTAATTGGTCACTAAGTCCAATCATTTCTTTTATTTTTTAATTATCTAGCAACCAAAACCTAATTTGATGATTATTTTGGTTACAATTAGTAATCATTTTATCGGGTAACTAAAAATTGGTCTCTAAATAACTTTTTTCTTGTAGTGCAGGGAGAGACACCTTGATTAAGTATGTTATCTCAGCTGTTCCCCTTTAATCACTATTTAAAGTTCCAAAAACTATTTGCAGATATTTAATTAAAATTCAAAGAAAATTTTTGTGGGCTGGGGTCATGACAGGGAAAACTAGCTTAGATTAACTAGAAAACAGTTTCCAAGACTAGAGAGTATGAAGGGTTAGGTATTAAGGATATTGAGAAGTTTAACAGGGCTCTCCTTGGCATAGTGAAATGGAGGTTGGGTATGGAGGAAAAAGGATTGTGGAGTGATATTATTAACTCAAAATGTGTCTTGGAGAAGTTTAGACCTTGTAGGCAACAATAATGATGAATCCAAATGGTGGAGGGACCTAAGAAGTATTATTGGGAAGAGTGAGGGAGGAAATTGGTTCAATAAGAGCTTTAGTTCGAGTGTTGGAAAAGGGAACAAAATCTATTTGTGGGATGATGTATAGGTAGGGGAAGTAATGCTCAAGGAAGCTTTCTCTAGAATTTTTGCAAATTCAACCTAGAAAGGCCTTAAAGTAGAAGAGATGGGGTTTGGCATGGACAGGTGTGGGTATGGAAATTCTACTGGAGAAGGGCATGGTGTGAGTGGAAAAAATCAATGGTTGAGGAATTTTTCTCAACCACCCAGAGGTGTGAAATTAAATAAGGCAAAAGATGACAAGTGGGTGTGAAAAGGCAGGAAGAAAATGTTTATACTATGAAGGATGCTTACAATAAGATTTTGGATGGAAGTGAAGGAGGTTATGATGAGGTGTTCTAAAGACTATGGAAAGTGAAGGGACACCGTCCTTCTAGATTTGCAGCTGGAAAATCTTTCATAATAAGCTGCCAATTGGAGATAGGCTAGGTATTTATATTGTGAATCTATTGTGTGTGTGTGTTGTGTAATTTTTATGATGAAAGTGTTTGTCATTTGTTCTTCACGTGTAAGGCTACTTGTTTCTTATGGAACTTGTGTGACAAATGGTTTGAGGTGAAATCCATACACCATTATATGGTTAGAGAACATTTTTTAGGATTTTATTTGAGTAGGGCCACTAGGAAAAATAAATCAGTGTGCAACACTGTATGGACGATCATAATTTGGCAAATTTGGAAACACAAAAATGACGTTATCTTCAAAAATGGTTGTGACATTCATGAGGTTTTTATTTTTGTACAAATTAAATTATAAGTTTTGATAAAAGCTAAATATAGTAATGCCAATTTTACATATTCTAACTAGTTTGTTGATCTGTTAACTTGTATGTCCTTGATCTCATGAGTGTAATTGGATATACTGTTCAAAGCGTGCATGATATATATGTATGGAAATATGATTATATGTTTATGTAAAGAACTAGGACTTGTGTAAGATTTGTATTTTAATGTTGTTGGAAATGTCTTGGCAGGGAAGCTCTTGAAGGGTAAAGTCTTTAAAAAAGGAACCATGTAAAAGCAACAATTGAATATGCTCTCTTTAGAATGAATATAGCCCCTCCTCGTTATTTTTCAATTATACTTAGATTATATACTCGACTAGTCATCTTATGTCAATTGTGTTATGTTTATATAATGTTGTATGTTCGGGGAAAAGTAAATATTTTGTTTTAAGTAGGAGCTTGGGATAAATGTAGGATTTTGTGTAAAAGAATGATGGGTCTTTTAAGTTGAACACATACAATACTAATATTTTTGGTATAGACTACTCTTATTTTTTTTTATTTTATTTTTACTATGAGTGTAAATAGATTGAAATAATCTTATTATTTTATTTTATTTTATTTATATTTATTATTGTTGACAAAAAAAATATAAAGTTTTAAAATGAGAACGTGTAGGGTAAAAAAATAAAAATAAAAACTGGTGTACCACCAATATTATTGTTTTACATTTGTATTCACTCAATTTAATAGAAGTTCATCAATGCTTCTAATTAACATATAATATTACTTTTTACAAAAGCAATGACGACTTAATAATACACAACAATTCATTATTGTTATCTTGCTTTTTTATATTCTTTATTTGTTTATTTCGAACAAATGTGATTCACGTACTCATCCATTTATCATTGAGTAAATATAACACTCTTTGAAATTTTGAGCAATATAGTTTACTTTAGTTTGCTAAAAGGTGATTTGTTTAAGTAATATACATAATTATAATATTATATATATATGTATATATATTTATAAAATTAGGCTTTTAATTAATAATTTATATAGTGGATGTAAGTATTATTAAGCATAATTTTAATGAAATGAGTGCAATTTATATCCATATAAGTATAATATATTATCATTATTATTTATTATTATTACTACCATTAATAGCAATAATAATAAAGATAATAATTATTATATTATTTTTATCATTATTATATTTATGAGATTCTAGAATTGGTTACAATGAAAGTGATTACTAAATTGGTTACAATAAAATTGATCACTAGATCGGTTTCAGTGAAATTGGTCACTAAATTAATTTCAATAAAATTAGTCACTAAATTGGTCTCTAAATTAGTTTCTAAATCAATATCTAGATTGATATCTAAAATTAGTTACCAAGATTTTAGCCACTTATTACTATTAGTTTGTAAATTAGTCTCTAATTAAATTAGTCTCTAATTAAATTAGTGACCAATTTTATCATTTTAAAGACTAATAAATTAATTTCTAAAAATAATTTTTCTTGTAGTGTCTAGACATTTTATAATTATTATTACATTATTATTTCTGTGATAGTATATAAATATTAAGTACTATTTAGTCGAATTTTTTACTATAATTAACAATAAAGTTTAATTTTAATTAAATAACAATTTTATAATTTATTTTAATTTTTTCTTATAATATCAATTTTAATATAAAAATACAATCACAAAATTATTATAATTTATTTTAATATAATTTATTATGCCAAATTTAAATTTATTATAAAATACAAAATAAGTAATTTATCATTTTCCTATTATAATTAATTAGTTAAAAACCTATAAAAAAATATTTAATTTTATTTTCTTTGTATTCTTTTTATTTTAATTTGAATTTAATTGTTTTTATATTATTTTTTATCTTTATTTTAATAAATTAATAATCACAATTTTTAATAACTATTAAAAAAAAGAGTGCTATTGCAGAAAACAAAAGAGTGTTATTTCAAGAATTAAAGAATAAAGAATTCTATTGAGAAAAATAAAAGATAAAGAGTGTTGTTGAGAGGAAAAAAACTAAAAATGTGTTAATTAAATAAAAAAGTCGTTTATAAATATTAGGTACTATTTAATCAAATTTTTCAATATTATTATTAATAAAGTTTGATTACATTATATATTAACTAAACTATATTTATTATTAGATTTAATAAATTTAACATTCTGATTATTTATTAATGTTTATAAATTTAATAAATGATATTATTTAATATTTACCAAATATTTCAAAATATTTTATTTATATGAATAAAATAAGTATTTATTAAATACATAATTTAATGTATTTATAATAATAATATATTTAAATAAAAATATTATTTTATAAATGTCAAGTTTTTATAAAAGTTTATATTATTTCAATTGTATATTAATTTTATATATATATATATATATATATATATATATATATATATATATTACATGATTTTTTTTATCGTTGAGAATGGAGACATGTCTATAGTTTAGAGTAACTCACACAAACTTTTCAACAAACGAAATTAAGAACTGTAAATTTTTAAAAGGAAATTTATAATTTCTATACAATTTCAGATTGTTTTCCTTTTCTACCTCTAATAACTATCATAGTGTTTTCATTTTATATGCATGAATAATGAGGTTATAATTTTAAAATTCTCTACAAAAGGTTAATTTCTCATAATGTTTCTATTTTTGAAAATTCATTAAATTACTTATTTTTATTGGCATGTTTATTTATTTTAGAATTGTCATATATATTAATGTAAATATAAGTATTAGTAATCTAAGATATGTAAAAGCTGAGTACTATTCTAGGCTGAATTTGTCGACATAATTAATAAAAAAAATTTAATCTATTATTGAATATAATATTCATCACATTTATTTCATATAAACTTTTTTTGGCAATCACTTTAATTATTTATTATATTAATAATTAAATAAACGATATTATTTGATATTTAACAAAAATACTGTATCGAGATCTTTGATTTCAATATTTTTTCTACAAAATCGTAGAAAAAGTAAATGAAAAAGCAAAATATGCTCTTACTATATGCTCATACACACCTCTTTCCTTCCTTGTCACAAACACACCATTACATGTTTCTCTCTATAAATTCAAAGCATGCACAAATAGAGATGAACAAAACAAGGTCTATTGCATAAATCGTGTTTGAGAGTTGATATTTGTGTAGTGTTATAATGGGGCATTTGGGTCAGGTTGGTTTAAATTGTAAGCTTGGAAATGGAGTCAGCATGTTTGGTAATGGAGAGTGCTTTGAGAAAGACACGAATAAAACTTCCATTCAATATGCTGTCAAAGTCTTGTTGATGGGTTTAGGAGAAGATATCAACAGGGAAGGCATTAGAAAGACACCACTTCGTGTTGCCAAAGCCCTTCTTGAAGGAACCAGAGGTGACTATCCATTCATATTTCTCTCTTGCTTAATTATAATTTATGTTTAATTTACAATAGATGTTTGATTGGAGAAATCTCGAAGGATTTCTGTAAGATGAGTCCGAAAGTATCAAATTCTTATTTTAGTACATGCTTTCAAAAAGTAACTTATAGGGTTTTTTTTTTTTTTTTTTTTTTTTTTTTTGTTACTAATAAAACGAAAATAATCATATTTTCCTTTTTGTTATTCGAATGGATAAATG
>Ga0209489_107184_pt1 | contig 16909 bp, 6 predicted proteins | sample SiratrowhiteBW_FD_187527 | JGI IMG/M metagenome (GOLD analysis project Ga0209489, IMG submission 187527) | Root nodule microbial communities of legume samples collected from California, USA - Siratro white BW (SPAdes) (version 2) | ecosystem: Host-associated > Plants > Roots > Nodule | place: USA... | reverse complement strand
TATATATATATATATATATATTAATTTCTTATATAATTTAATAATAAATAATATTAAAATATTAAATATTATATAATTTTTTATGATGAAAATTTTACATAATATTATTAATAAAATAGGTAATAAAAATATTATTATAATTATTATTTCATAAAAACAAATATTTAAAACAAAAATAAATTATCTAATAATAATTCTTTTATTATTACAAAATAAAAATAAAATTTAAATTTAATATTAAAAACTTTTTGAAAATTTTAATTTTATATTTTAAAAATAATCAATTTCAATCAAATTAATATATTTAATTATAATTTAAATTTTATTTTAAGATAATTATGTAATTTAATATTATAATTAACTTTTTAAATATATTATTATTTATATTAAATAAATAAATTATATTTTATTTTTAATTATAAAAATAAATTTAAAATTTTATATATTAAAAATATTAAAATATTTATTATAACAAATTTTTACATATTATCCATTCAAATTTTATTCTCTTTCCTTTAATCCAAATAATTAATCTTTCTACATATTTTTATTTTCATCTCAAAACATCATAAAGTTACTGTTAAATTCACTTTCCATTTCAAACACATTCTTAAACTTTATTATTATAACATCAAATTAAATAAAAAATTAAATAATAAAAAAAAACAAATACCGTTTTACTCTTTAATCTAGATGATTGAGTTGTATCGTCGTATCAAGTCATATCAAGACCACCTAACTTTAATGTAAAGAATCAAAACCTGACAAATAATGTAGAAAAGTGAGACCTTTTGTCTTTTTGTGAGACAATGAAATATGGATCACTGTCGTGGGAATGGATTATGAAGGAGTGGCTCTGCCTTGGACGTTCAACTGTACTAAAAAGCTTACAGCCACGTTACTTGTGTCTCTATAGTTGAAGCCATAATAATTGCAACCTCGAGAAACTTAAATCTATTAATCATTGTAAGTAACTTTTTTCTTTTCTCTATTATTATGTTTTCTAGATTTTCCTGAAATAGCTCAGTAGCTCATTAATTGTATAAAAATAATAATTGCTCATTAGCTATTAAGTAAAGATTAATTTCGTAAATAAGATTTGTTTCGTATATACCTTTTTCTAAAGAAATTACTTAATTAATCTTTTTGCCAATTTATCAACTTATTAGACATGTTCATGATCACAAGTCGATTCTCAGATACTTAATTTTTCTTTCACCCTGACCCAAAAACAAACCAAAATTTGACTCTGTAGTAACTGAGTTCTAAATTTTCTTTTTCAATTTTTTATGTTATATTGATCGTGCAATTATAATTTTTAAAAGTAATTAGATAAATTTGTTAATAATTAATATTTTTGATAAATAATATATTAATATGATTTTAAAAAATGTTTATAAAGTAAACAATTAATATTATAACTTTAATAAGATTAAGAAGTTTATAATTAATGATTATTTTACAATTATACTAATATAAAAATAACAAAAATATTTAAAATATGAAATGTTGAGTTTAAAGTATAAGTTTTAACATGCTGATTTAAATTTAATTTTATATGAAATAAATTGAATGGGTTATAATTAATATTAATTAACTATTTAAAAATTAATGTGGATTACATTTTATTATAAAAGTATTTGCATCCATTATTATTAATGTATATTTTTATTTAAATTTATTATCATTAATTTGATATATTATATAATAATTAATGATTTTTCTTATCATACTTATATGAGTTTTTTAAGTCATGAAATGTGTTTTCTACGGTGACATTGCATAAATATTTTATATGGGTAAACAATTTAATTATTTCTTAGTGCATTTTAGGAAATATAATTTACTGAAAGATGTTTGACTTGACGTAAAAGATTTTATTACGTGGATTACATTAAAAACAACTTTTGTGTGAACTGATTCATGAATATTTTTTCTTAAGTAACTCAAATTAAACTTTAATATTTGATTCTGGTAACTTTTTTCTGGTCATAGTAATATAGTACTTTCAAGATAAGAATTTAAAATAAAAAAGAGACACTTTTAAATTCTCGTAAAATACATTTAAAATTATACTCATGCATTCCATTTGTGAAATTGAAAAAAAAGAAAAAAAAAACACACTTATTTATAGCTTTGAATATTGGCTTGAAAGAATATGAAAAATCAAAAGAATTAATAAAAGTTAATTATGATTAAGGTTATTTAATAACCTTTCCATCTTTATTGCTTTAACATTCTCCTCCGAATCACATTTTGTTGAACTCCAACTCTTTTTGAACCTTGTATCAATCTTTGTCTTTGTAGTTGAAGAATTAAATATTTTTTATAAGTTGAAAGCATGAACCTTTATCTCAACACATTTTTCAATTTAATTCAAGTAGTAACTGGTGGTTTTCTTCCTCAACAATATTATTTTTGATACTTATTCTATCAAAACAAGACATAATCCTTAAATTCTAAAACAACAAGTTTCAAAGACTTCTCTATCGCTAAAATCACAAGCAAAAACCATAATTTGCTTCACTTTTCTCTCCCACTCTTTATCTATATTAGGATTAGACTCACGAATGAATTTAGAAAACCGTATATTATGTTTGAGAAACTTATTTTCATGATGATGTCATGATGGTGTCTGATTTTCCTTCTCTCATGCTTAGGATAAAAATCTTCCATCTCACTTTTAAAGTTGGTAGAAGATATTGAAACTTTCTCTTCTTCCACTCACCATATTTTTAACTGTTCGAATTGTTGTCGCATCTCTTAAAAAGTCACTTGATGTGCCTTTATATTCATGCTCCCCTCTTCTTTGGGATTTAACGATGGTTGACAAATTTTCCAAGAAAACTTACACAAAATATTTAATAGAAAACACACAACTACAGAAGTAGTGAAGGGGTTAGTACCAAAATTTAGTCAAATTCATCCTAAGTGTTTACATTATTTGTAGTCAAGAGTGAAAAATTCAAGGATGATTCAGCTTCACTTAAACACTCAAGAGAGAAATCTAAGGTGCATAAAAAATTGTCTCAAAATTCTAACCAATAAATATTATATCTCAAGTGAATAGATGTATGATTTTAAATGCACTAATCCTTAAAATTATGAAAAATTTTAGACACAACCAAATAGAATTCACATAGACAAACTGTATATGCACAAAAGAAAAAAGACATGAAAGATTATACTACTTATATGACAAGATTATACATAAAAATATAAGAAAAAGCTTGAAAAAGACTCAAAGAAGGGTAAAAGATTGAAGTGAGAACTTCACCTATTAGAATCATGTAAAACCTTGAATTGAAAGGCACACAAAAAACACACATTCAAGAAAACAAAACCCACACAAAAATCTAAACAAAATTCTAAAACCCTCCAAGAAAGTCACAATGAAGATTGATTCAAGACAATTAGGACAAACTACACATGAACAACCATTTATCAAACACTTCGTGATCTATCTTTTGTATAATTTTTTTCTTTTGATTTATTTGAACTTTTCTTTACAATTTTTAGACATTTATGGTTCAGCCATTCAAAGTGGCAGCCCCATGATTTTTTTTTATTTTGTTTCTCGAAAACCAAATTCTAAAAGACAACCACAAATGAGAGGAGCACATCACTTGAATCTTGTTGTTTATAGGTTTCAAATCTTCTAAAACATGTTTTCCCTTAAGAAAAGCTTCAACTAAAGATTAAACACTTTCAAAATCTAGAAACTTTAAGAAAGAAATAAAAATCACTCAAAGAAAGAACAAGAACATAAAAAGACAAAGTTAATCACAGATCAACGTCATACCCATTTCTAAGATTTGAGACTATTCAAAATAGTTTGAAATTGTGCTATTATGGACTATATGGACTTGTTCTCTTCGATAGTAAACATTTCATACTTGGTTTTTAACAAAAGTTTGTTTCTCCTTACCACTTTAGATCCTTCATGAGACAATGCAAGCATCTCCAACACATATTTTGTGCTTACTAGCATGAACTTTTGAAAATTCCTCTTAAGATAAAGCGCATAGCAATATATGTCTAGCTTTGTCATTAACTTAATACAATTCAATTTGCTCTTTATCTTGGGATTCCTAATCAGTATTATTTCCAGAGGAGTCAAGTAAGGAGGGAATACCTTTCTTGATGATGTTCATGAGACCTACACCACTGAATTCCAAAAAGGATATCATCCTTAGCTTCTAGCAATTGTACTTCTCTCCCTTAAATAAGGGTGGCCTGTTAATTGTTCAACCTTCAAATTCCATGAGTTCTTCAAGGATCTTTTCATCAAGTCCTATTAAGAATTAACCCCTGATTTTAGCTCTGATATCAATTGAATGTGTAGATGACTCTAATAGGGGGACTCAAATAGAGTTTGAACTCAATTCGCAATGTATAAACAAAACAAAGGTAGTATTTTAACAAAGTGTAGAGAAGAGAGAATGAAACACAAATTTATTGGTTTACCTTACAATTAGGGTTACATTCATTCCCCTTAATCAAATAGCTTAAGAACTTTCACTAAACGAATTTTAACACTTCTTGAGGAATGAGCATTCTACACCTTTTCAAGAACTAGTTTTAACACCTCTCTAGGAACTAGTTTTCTACACCTCTCATGTACAAGTTTTAACATCACTCCAAGAATGAGTATTTTACACATCTCTAGGTACACCATTCCTAATTGTCTCCTAAGATCTAAAACTCTCAAAATAATGACAAAACACTCTCAACTAATATAACAATGTAAGCTTATAGGGTATAGTGTATAGAGTAAAGGATTTACAACGATTAACACACAACTCTCTTTCAAATTCCTCTAATATCAAAATGTATAAAATGAAACTCACTCAAAGTATTTCTATTTTTCTTTCTTGATGTTGTTGTTCTTGTTATTTTCTCTTATTCTTCTTCATGCTTCTTATACAACTTTTGGAAATGATGACCATTTGAAGTTGTATAGTCGTCACATGCTTGGAATGGAAACCTTTTCATTGATGAATATTTGCTACCTTTAATGTATATTCTTGATCATTTAACCATTCAAAAAATTTCCATTGATATCTGAAACATGAATGTTGAGACTTGATGCATAAATCATAATCTGCATGAATCTTGTTTTGTATTGTATCTTTCTGCTATTAGATGTTCTATAAGGCAACTTTAGCTTTGATGCAACCTATGCATCTTAATAAAATATTTGAACCTTTGAAATGTTTCTTTATCATTACAAAATCGAATGTTGAAGCTTTGACACATTTGTACTTGAATTTTCCATAATCTCGTATTATTCATCATCTTTTTTCTATTAGACGCTCAATTAGGAAACAATTGATATAATCATTTCTTCTTGTCTTGAACATTTATCTGTTGATGATTCATCTTGAATTCCTTCCATATATACATATCTTTGATTTTGAAGCTTGATTATGCTTTAATCATATATAGTGTCACAAATCTTGTTTTGTAGTGCCTTCGATGTCCTGTTAGACGCTCTAATAGGAAATATTTGCTCTGATATTTTTATGTGTCTTACAATGTTGTAATCTTTTCTGAAAACAATTTGAACACGATTGACAATAATAGTTTGTATTAAAGCACTTGGGTCAATCATAATTAATAATAATAATTATTTAAATGCATGATTATTTATGAAACATAATCTTTTCAATTTCATAATTTACAAACTTATTACAAAAATTCCACTGTTAATATGTTTTTCAAAGACTTCTTAAGTCTGTGTAATTTTTAAATGTCTAAGGAAATCATACTTATAAATAAAATCCAATATATCAAATTGTACTTTTAAAATTCATTCAATGTCAGAATATATGTTTCTCATTCATAATATGAAAACTTTGCATAATAATTTATTCATAGCATTAAAATAGTTTCTTCATCAAATAAATTAATTAAAATCAATAATGGTTTCGACTTTGATCAAATAATAATTTAAAAACATTTATGAATCATAAGTTTAACTTTAGAAAAGTCCTTGACACGATAAACCATCTATTGTGAGAATGAAGACTTGATCGCTTGTCATGAAGACAAAGACCACATCAATCTGATATGTTCAGAATGACAATTCCTTCTAAATAGTGTTATTCTTTAGGATCCTCTATCAAGGTCATCTAGCGTCCATGTACTATATGATCATCTTATTAGATTGTCTAGAGTGACCATGTGTTGTAGGTTCAGCTGGTGTCACCTTGCACTCTTGGATTTTCTATCATGTTGATTCTATAAATCGTCTTAAGAGATTGTCTAGTGTGCTCAACATCTTATGAGGTCTCTAGTAAATTAATACTTAATAATCATATAAAAGGTTTAATCAACCTGGAACATCTAATTAATTTGCACAATTAGTAGCTTTGTTAGAAATCTTAACACATCTTATAGTATTTGTTGTCATCAAAACTTATAGACTCTCATATCATGAGAGAATCTTATGGGTATTAAATCATCTAGATGGTTCTAGACCATCTAGCATCTTAACACTAATCCCTTGATATTGGGGTGTCCACATGTTAGTTCCTAAAAATTGTTAGAGATCCCACATCCACTAGAGATGAAGTCTTTCAATAGTTTATATATGGGTGCAAACCTTATCTTACAAACCGGTTTTGTAAGGTTGAGTTAGGCTTAAAGTCTACTTTTTTGATATGGTATTAGAGCCTATCCTAGAAAAGTTGTTAGGCCTATCGGGCCACCCGCTATCGGACCACTCTTACATATAAGTTTCACACTCGAGTTAAGAAGTCTCGTCATGAAGGGGTGTGTTGGAGGTCCCACATTGAATAAAGATGAGGCTTTTCAATAGTTTATAAGTGGGTGCAAACCTCACTTTATAAGCCGGTTTTGCAAGGTCAAGTTAGGCTTAAAGTCCACTTCTTGGTATGGTATCAAAGCTACAAGCTTAACTAGCAATTTTCGATCCTGCCAATGGTCATCTCTACTCCTTTCGCTTACTCTGTTATGGAACTTGTCACAGCAACTCAACTACCCATTAAACTATCTTCTTCAAATTACCCCACTTGGTATAAGCAAGTTACTTTATTCTTGACTACAAATAATGTACTCAGCTATGTTTCTAGCACCCTTCCATGTCCTCCAACAATAATTGGAACTGGTGACGCAGTTGTTGAAAATCTTGGTTTTCTTGTCTGGAAGCATCAGAATAATTATGTGCTCAATTTACAAAAATTGTGATTTGTATTTCCCAAAATACAATACACCATTTGAACGAGTCATCACAAAGGGGAAAATTTCTAATCAAAGTTGTGATAAGAAAGAAAGTATTGTGAGGATTTGAGCAAACTTTGTGAATTTTGAACAAGTGAAAATATTGAGAAAGAATAAAAAGAATTCTACTGTAAAAAAAAAGGGTTACGAAAGTAAGGAAAAAAATACTGAAAATAAGTTTTTTAAGTTACCTAATAAAATATGGGTGTTTTAGTAATGTAAAATCGTGACAACTGAGAGGACGGGGACAAGGACCGGTACGGGGACGGGGACGGGGACGGGGATGGAATGAATATGTACATACCCATCTTAATCACCATACCCAATTTATGAAATCAAGTATTACCCACATTCTTACTTGATTAATGTGAGTATTTTCCATCGAAATTAAGATGGGTTCAGACAATACACATAGGGACAAGTTTAGTTGTCATCCCTGTCATCATTGGAAGAGGAAGTGTTAACGACAATTAAAAATCTCCTTTAAAGAGGTTTTTAGAATTGTCATTATAAGTGTTACATATGACGACGATTGTGAAGAAAATCATCATTGTATCTTCACATTAAATTTAAATTTATGTGTTATTACAACGACAAAGATGTAAACACTTTCAGCTAATTCCAATGCTTTCAACAAAATGATCAATACAAAGAAACTCTACAATCAAAATATATTTCAAAACTATACATATTACAAATATTTTCACAATGCAAACCAAATTTCCAACAATATCAAAGCAAATGTGGTAGAGAGCACAAAAGAACCTACCGGGACAGAGATAGTTTAAGATATAAATAGCGACAACACAAATCAAATCGAAGGACGTTGGCGTAGGTGCAATAATTGGAGTTTTGATAGATGGAGCAATAAATGGTTAGACAATAGTGGTGGTTTAACTATAATAGACACCCACAACTATGACCACTGAGATGATGAATATGAAGGTAGAGGTCAATCAAGGAAGATGAAGAAATGAGAGAAGAGAAGAAAATAGAAGAAATATAAAGATGAAGTGTTTCCTACAACTGCATTATATGCATTATAAAGACCATAATTATATGTATCCTACAATGACAATTCTATTAAGAGTCATCATTGTAAAGACATTTCAAAAACAACCATTATTGCTTCGTACATACTTATTGTGACATTTTTATTAAAAGCCATTGTTATAAGGTTCATATGATGGTTACAAACAATTGTCGTCATATGGTACACAACAAGATTTCATTAAATATCAATATCATAAGACATAGGATTATAGTTAAAAAAACAACAATAATAGTATGTGCAATATAAACCACTAGTAGAAAAACATCATTCTACATTTGTGTATAAGGACGGTTAAAAGTCAAATCGATGTAGCAAAAAATGAGGTGACGTTTTAGTAAATAAATGAACATACTTCATGTCGGTTCCACACAAACCGACGTAGATTTATATATCCAATGTCGGTTACACTTAATAACCGTCATAGAAAAAACAGTAAAAATAAAAATTCAAAATTTTAAAAATCAAATTTGGCACTGCATATATCACATCGATTATAGGGCTCGAACCAACGTGATATACTACACACCACGTTGGTTTTTGGTACAAACCGACGTTATGTATGGTCCTAAAAGTTGAGTGAAAATTTTCATAAAATTAGGGTTCAATATCACGTCAGTTATTTATCCCATAACAGACATAGTATGCCCCTCGAGTTAAAATTAGGGATTTCAAGAGAGATATTAACTTTTATGCTTACATTTTTCTCTTACGTTTTCTTCTCCTTCACGTTCTCCTTTATCTTCTCCTCAACCTTGTTGCCTCCTTCTTAGCTTCGCTGCCCTCTCCTCTCAGCCTTCGCGTGGTGCCGCTCTTATTCTCACTAGTTTTCATTTGTATTTCGTGTGGTGCCACTTCTCACTGGTTTTTATTTGCATCTTTGTTGTTCATTGATTTTGCTAGGGTTAGAGATGCTCCATTTTGGACTTCTTCCACATTCGTTTGGTGTGCGCAAGCTTCTTGGTGGTCTCGGTTGAATGCTTGGTTCGACACCCCTTGCCTCTTCTCTTTGCAAGAGGTTAGTAATTTTTGTAAAATTCATTAGAAATAGTTAGAGATTTATTTTTTACCCAAATTTTTTATCAGCATCTTGATTTAGTATATATTTGATAGTAGAGTTCTTACATTGTATAGGTTTATCATAGATTTAGGGTTTCAAAAATTTAGGACGAAAATACTTCAAACGACCATAACTTTTGATAGAGATCTCAGAGTGAGACGCTCCAAAAATGAAAGTTGCTCGAAATGGGGTAATGAAGCCAGCTGGGCCTCCAAAAATTCCAAAATTACATCGTTTAGGGTTTCTTTTTTATTTTTTTCTTATTTTTCATTATTTTTTTAGATTGTAGCCTTTGATTTCACATATCTATACTTGTTAGAAAATTCTAAAATTTTTTTTGGTGCTTTCTTGTATCGATTAGAGATTTATTAATCTATTTTTTTTTTAAAATGACTTTTTATGTCGGTTGTAAGTTCAAAACTGATGTGAAAAGTGCTCTATAACAAACACCACGTCGGTTTTAGCCAAACAATCGACGTGGTGTTGTCTCTGGAGCACTCCTCTAGACCATTTTAGAACGGCTTCATGATGTCGGTGCCTAGTTTAAACCGACGTGGAAGCTGACAATATGACGTTGATTTGATAACCGATGTGTTGTTTGAAAATATTTAACATCGTCTTGGTCGATGTTGATTCTGGAATCGACGTTAAGGGACTCCCAGAATCGACTTTGAAATCCATTTTTCTACTAATGAACATAAAAATGAATTATTTTCCACAATTACATTTTATGAAATATAAATTCCATAATGACATACTCATTAAGAACCATCATTTTAAGGTACATATATTTTATCATTATATGTATTGATTTAGTTACTTCAATGCCGTATGCAATTATTTATCTGATAACAAAGTTTCTTTATTACATCCAACACAAGTGATAGAGGGGGACCATAAGGAAATAAATAAACAAGAAAACAAAGCCATAACTTTTTCAGTTAAAAAACATAGAAACTTTGACTATCTTTTTTCCAGTTTATTTATTTTAATTTAACAGATTTATATTCTACTTATATATTATAATATAATTTAATATTTAATAGTATATGATCTCTAACATATTTTAAAAAACATAAATATCGTAAACATGAGACTAAACAACTGTTCAAACAATAATTTAATGAGTTTGATTTTATCTTAAAAATCAAATTTATTCTATTAAACTAAATATAAAATCGGTCAAAACTTTATATATTATAATTAGTAGATGTAAAATTTAGTATAAGCTCTTGTAAATGTAGCTGTAATCCATGAATATGAAGTCAGCATCCCATTCATAGCTCTCAGAATATGACCATGCACAGTAGCCCTTCACATTAACATAACGACAACAGTAAAATGGAAAAACAATAAAACAATGTCGTGAAATCAAACCACCAATCTCTGAGTATGTAAGGATATTTATTGTTTTATGAATTTATACTTGCACCAACTTTTGCAAGAAACATAATAAAAGAAATGAATTCAACTTTTTTGACAAAATAAAATTAACTTAAGTACAGTTCAAAAATAAAAGTTAAATAAAAGCAAACTAATTCTTATATAAACTAATTTTATTTAAAAATAATAATTCATTTAATTTTCTTTAAAAAAACTTATAAAAAAGTGTCCAAATAATTCTCATATAAGCATAAAAAAAATGGAAATTTCGGAAAGATTTTTATTTTATTTTTGTCTGAGCAAAAGAAATGCCCATCAAAACATGACTTTGTTTGAACAAACTTTTATACTAAGAATTTATGAAAATTAAAAGGTGTAAATATTTTTTATAAGTTAAAATTGATTACGAATTAAAAAAAAAAAAAAACAAGAATTTATCCAATGTTTAGGTACAACAGCTACTCAAAGAATAAGAGTACTGGAATGCAAAGTGACAGGTCATAAAAAATATCACCAATATTCCAAAATATAGTTGACTCACTTCTTCACAGTACCTTGCTGAGCACAACATTACATTGGGTGCATTTATTTTGCTTCTGCAATTTATTTTTGTTTGATATGAAAAAGTACAAATACACTGGATGCTTATATTCTTTTTTATTCAAAAAAAAAAAAATGATTGAAAACACGTGAAAATAACATTATATATGGGCATCATGTGATTTTTGAAAACACGTTAAAGTTCAATATGTTTATAAAAGTATTATAATCTCAACAATGGATTAACCTCAATAACATACATGCAGTTTTTTTTTTAAAATTTAAAAAAATAGGTATTTTTTTAATTTATAAAATTGGTGACACGATGTTATATGAAAAAAATTGTATGATGACGAAATTTTAAAATTTTTTTAATTTTAATTAAAATTGTGTTTTAGTAAAAAAACAAGAATGAGAATTATGTTATTGCGATTTCAATAGTATCAAAAATTAATCAAGAAAAGGAGTTGTGGCATGTAAAAATTTGTTATTTTTCTATAAAGTTCTTTCTTAAAGTACAATTCATATAATTAAAGCAATCATTCATGTATTTTAAGTTGAAATTTATTATTTTTTCATAAAGTTATTTTTTTTATTGATTTGTATTAAAATACCATTTAAATGCAATTTTTTAGTGTAAGGATGAGAATCATTGGAGTGTATTAAGTTGAAATTTATTGTTTTTTGATAAATTTATTTTTTTATTAATTTGAATTAGAGCAACATTTAAATATTAAAACTGAAATCGTATTACATAATTTTTATTTTAATCTTTTTTTATTGAAATTGTGTTATATAGATAAGATTTTAATTATTTTGATAGTAGTTTAAACTCGTTGTTATGCCATATAATTTTTTTAAGTATTTGTATCATGTAGATATGACTCATCTATTTTAATAAAGAAAAAAACTATCAATGTTCATAAATATAAAAAAAAAAATACTATTTTAGTGCTTTAACCCTAATAAGATCTATCTCGCTATAATGAGTTTGAATAATAATATGCCAATAATAATATATTTGAACTTTATACATATATAAATTATCAATATTTTGTTTTAACAACCCATTAAGATCGAACTTATTGATAAAGAAATCAAATAATATAGATAAAGGTTGGAGGTTTCAGTTTCCAACATAGTTAGCCAAAGTAGCCGGCACTGTAGCCAGCAAGGGACCATGATCCTGGCTTGTTCCAAGTCACCCAAATATGTCCCTAAATGTCTTGGAGAAATCGCCATAATTATGAAAATCAGCCCTAACCATCATAGTTGGTTTTTTTCTTTTAATTATGAATATTATGTGCTATGGTGACCTAAAATTAAACTTACATATGCATTATAACATTTTATCGTATTTAAGTTAAGAATAATTTATATTTTAATTAACATTAGTTTCAATAAATATTAATAAAAGTCGATCGAGATAACTAGATATATATATATATATATAAAATTTATATTAACTCTTTTTATTCATTTTTAATATTTGTTTCAGTTTATAATCCAAGGTTAATAAATTTAATTTACAAAAAGTATATTTAAAAATATAGTTGTCTGTTAAGCTAAATTTTTCAAATAAAAAATAATTTTTTTAAAGAATTTACTTTCAACTTTATCAATATAAATGTTTTTATTTATTAAATAAAAATTAAAATAAATAGTGTTGGTATAGAGCTGGTTAATCTAACTCTATTAGTATTTAATTTAAAACATATATTATTACTTAGCCCTTAATTTGTCACATTTTTATAGTGCTAAAATTATGATGGTTGTATTTACCTTTTAAGAAAAACATTAAAGCTTAATATAGAAATATTGAAAATAAAATGAAAGCTAAATGCCGATTTTAACTTTTAGCTTAATTAATAGATAGTTAAAAAAAGTGAGAGAGAAAAGGAGAAAAAAATATAAGCATGTGGATATAGAAAACTGTCTACTATGGTATATGTGATCAAAACTTTTAGTATATATTTTTTTATCATCTTCATATCACAATTGCATCTCACAACTTTATATATTTATTTTTTAAAATAAGTAATTATATTGAAAAAAATTAACTTGTTGACCTTATCGAAGACAAACTAATAAACTCTTTTGATGTTTATAAACAAAAATTGAAAAGATACAACGAAGACCTTGTAAAAAAACGACTTTGAACCAAAGCTCAAATTATGACATTAGAATAATGAAAAGAAAAATAGAGAAATTTCTAGAAATAACGTTTTGTGAAAGTTTTTCTAATTTCTATCAAGACCAACATCCTTGATGTGTCATCTACAAAAAGTCAAGTTACTTGAAAAATTATTGTTGATATCGCAAAAAATCAAAATGTTAGAATTGTGATAAGTTTGGACATATGGAAAAGAATTGTTGAAACAAATTTGGACATGTGAAAAAGAATTGTTGCAACAAAAACAAAAACTGAGAAAATTTTATTGAAGAAATTATTATAGGCAACACTTTTTTTTATGTTACTTGAGATTCTAATGAATAAAAACAAGTGAAAGTTGATACTTGGATAGTAGATGGAATAATTATATGGTCAAAGACGAGGATCTTACTTTGTCAAAATGAAAGTTTGAATGGGAAATTGCGTTTTAGTAGAGTCAAAAGGCAAATGCACTATTGTTGTGAAGACAAAGAAAGGTACAAGACTCATTTAAGATGTCTTTCTAGTTCCTAATCTTAGAGAGAATATCTTGAGGATTGGCTAAATAATGGAGAAAGGCTACATTCTTCACCTCAGAAAAAGGTGCATGCATAACCTATGATAATAAAAATCAGAGAGATAGGTGAAGTTAAAATGGAGAAAAGAAATAGAAGATTTTCTTTTAAGCTTTAACTATAATATTGATATTTCCATCAAAGTCAAAGTTGATGATTCACGACTTTAGAATCAAATATTTAGTCACTTCAATACCCCAGCTTTGAAGTTATTATATCAAAAGAACATGATGAGAGGTTTACCATACCTACAAGTAAACAATGAAACTTGTAAATGATGTTTTCTAATAAGTAACAAAAATTATTGTTTTCATCAAACAAAACATGGAGAACAAAATTGTTGGAGTTAATCCACACAGACATTTGTGGATCGATGAGGACATTGTCACTAACTAATAATGAATACTTTATTCTTTTCATTGACGACTTTTCTATTATGAACTAGATTTATTTCATTAAAGAAAAATCAAAAGACTTTGTAATATTCAAAAAGTTTAAAGCTCTCATTGAGAAACAAAATGGAAGACATATAAAAGTTATAAAAAGTGATAGGGGAAAAGAATATAAATTACGAGTGTTAGATAAGTGTTTTGAGGATGAAGGAATTGTGTGACAATTTACAATTGCATGTTCTCCACCATAAAATAATGATGTGTCGAAAAGGAAGAATCACATAATGATGGAGATGGCTAGATTAATGCTAAAGGAGAAAGACTCGTTTAATACTTTTTTGTCTAAAGTGATATACACTATCATTTATATACTCAATAAACATCCAATTAAGATAGTCCAAGACAATATGCTAATCGAACCTTGGAGCAGGCAAAAGTCATCGATTAACACTATATGAGAAATCTTCTTGGGATATAACACATAATCAAAAGGCTATAAAGTTTACAAATGTGAACAAAAAAGCTCATCATTATTATAGATGTTGAAATTCATAAAAATGCTTCTTGAAATTGGGAAGAAGGGGCAATTATGAAAAACAACCTTCTTGGTCAAATTAAAACAACCTAAATAGAAAGTTCAAACAGAAGAAAAATATCTATGTAAACCTCTTTTACTTACACAACAACTAGATTATTCATTAGAGTTTACTCCTAGACGAGTAAGACCCTTCTTGGATATATATATATATATATATATATATATGAAACATATAGCCAATGCTTAATCTTGAATGCTATGAATAAGCAACAAAGCAAGAAATGTTAATTAAGGCAATGGAAGAACAAATTAAAATAATGAAAAGAACTTGGGAATTAGTAGATTGCTTTCCTGGAAAAGACATCTTTGGACCTAAATGGGCTTAGAAAACAAAGGTTAGTCCTAATGGCACCATAAAAAAGAACAAGGCAGGAGTAGTCGCTAAAGAATACTCAGAACGAACCAGAGGTGACTACAACGAAATATATGCCCTGGTTGCTCGCCTAAATACAATTATAGATTTAATAACTCTTACAAAAAGGATGGAGTATTCACCATGTCAAATTGATGTTCCTAAATGGTGTTCTTGAAGAATAAATGCATGTGGAACTACCACAAGGATTTGTTAGCAAAGTTAATGAAGTAAGGTGTTAATGCTAATAAGAACTCTATATGACTTGAAAAAAGCTCATCAAGCATGGTATGACATAATTAATAACTGCTTGACCAATAAAGTATTCAGGAGGATCAAGAGTGAAACAACACCATACATCAAGACTCAAGGTAAATATGATACTTTTATTGTCTCTGTATATGTATATGATCTTACATATAGTTTACATAGAAAATAATATGAAGATGATGATATAACTCAAAGAAGACATGATGAAAACATTTTAGATGACCGACCTTGACTTGATCAATTACTTCCTCGACATCGAGGTAAGATAACAAAAGAAGGAATATTTATCTCTAAAATGAAATGTATTAGGTGTTTTCTAAAGAAGTTCAAGATGTATGATTGGATATATGTCACTACTCCACTAGTGATAAATGAGAAGATGCAAAAAGATGATAGAGCATCTGAAACTCTCACATCATGCTACAAGAGTTTAATCATAAGCTTATTATATCTGACAGGAAAAAGGCCATATATATCATGTATGCTACAAGTCTTCCATTAGGGTTCATGTAGAGGCCAAGCCAAATTCACTTTGGAGAAGTAAAAATAATATGAAGATACCTCTAAGGAAAAAAAAGAAGTTTGCCATATAATACAAAACTATGATGAACTCAAGACTAGTTGGCAACACTAGTAGTGATTGGACAGAATTGTTAGATGACATGAATATTACATCAGGATATGCTTTCTCGCTTGGATCAAGATTTCTTTTTTAAGGTATTTAAAAGGTAAGCAACGATAGCACATTCAACAATAAAAGTAAAGTATGTGATCGTTGTAGAAACTACAAGTTAAGCAAAATATTTCTTAGAAGAATGCTTGAAGAAATGAGATAATAACAAGATGAGTATACTATCATCTACAACGACAACAAGCCAACTATAACAATAGTAAATGATTTAGTTCATTGTTAAAGAACAAAGGACGTAACTATTTAATATAACTTCATCAAAGATAATGAAGCAAATAATAAGCAAATTCAACTTAAGTATATTCTTTGTCATTCATTTTTTCTTATTTGAGTATTTTGTAAACTTTGTGTAATCAATGTATTGTTGATCTTTTATGTATTAATTAGGAATGAGTTTATAAAATATATTGTTTTTTATCATTACAGTGTGTCTTTGATATTTCTTTTATGTGTTATGTGTTGTGTTAATTGAATTATCTATTATGTGAACTTCTTAATTGGATATTCCATCAAATTGTATTCTTAGTATATATATATATATATATATATATATATATTTATATATATATATATATATATATATATATATATATATAAATA
>Ga0209489_107179_pt1 | contig 16930 bp, 18 predicted proteins | sample SiratrowhiteBW_FD_187527 | JGI IMG/M metagenome (GOLD analysis project Ga0209489, IMG submission 187527) | Root nodule microbial communities of legume samples collected from California, USA - Siratro white BW (SPAdes) (version 2) | ecosystem: Host-associated > Plants > Roots > Nodule | place... | reverse complement strand
ATAGCCTAAAAACAAGCAATCAGAAGTTTTAGAACCTATTTTCCTTTTCTTAGGATCAGGTAACATCACTTTAGCTAAACACCCCCACACTCTTAAATATTTGAGATTAGGTTGAAAACCTTTCCATAACTCATAGGGTGTTTTGCCATTTTTTTTATAAGGTATTCTATTTTGCAAAAAACATGCTATAAGAAGAGCTTCACCCCAAAGATTATCAGGAGCGTTAGAACTAATGAGCATAACATTCATCATTTCTTTAAGAGTCTTATTTTTTTCTTTCAGCTACTCTATTTGATTCAGGTGAATATGGTGGTTACTTCATGAATAATTCCTTCTTTAACACAATAATCATTAAATGAAACATATTCACCATCTCTATCTGATCTAATCCTTTTAATCTTCTTATCCAATTGATTTTCAACTTCAGTTTTATAAGAAAGAAACATATCAAAAGCTTCATCTTTATGTTTTATTAAGTACACTTTTGTATATCTTGAATAATCATCTATGAAAGTTACAAAATAATTTTTACCACCTCTAGTCATGGTTTGCTTTAAATCAACAAGATTGGTATGAATTAGACCTAACAACTCAGTTTAACTTTCTATAGAATGACATACTTTCTTTGTAATTTTTGATTCTACACATACATCACATTTTCTACTTTGTTTATCACGCATGTTAATTAATCCTAGTCGCTACAATTTAATAACATATGAAGAATTTACATGTCCTAATCTAGCATGCCAAATATCATAAAAGTCAACAATATAAGCAGAAGACATAGATCCAGATTCATTAATAATTTCAGAAATATTGAGTACAAAAAGACCTTGATCACAATATCCCTTCCCCACAAACACATTATTTTTTGTCATCACAACTTATCAGATTCAAATGACACTTTCACCCCTACCTTTCCCAATAGTGCTACAGAGATCAAATTAACTCTGATTGATGGCACATGCAGCACGTCACTTAAAGCCAAAGTCTTCCCAGATGTGAGCTTTAGAAGAACTTTACCTTTTCCTAGGACAGAAGTAGTCCTAGAATCACCAAGATAAACTTGGTCTTCTCTATCCCCTACACTGGACTAGGAGGAAAATGCATTTATGTTTGCACAGATATGCCTAGTAGCCCCAGAGTCTACCACCTATTTGCTCACATTTGTCACAAGGTTCACTTGTGAAACGACCACACAAATTGTATCTTCCCCTTCGACTATATTTGCCTTAGGAAGATTGTCGTTCTTGACCCTGTGTCTGCACTAAGGTGCATGGTGACCTGGCCTTCTACAAACAAAGCAGTTTCCCTTCTTCTTGAAGGTGGGTTTGGGTCCACTAGGACCGAAAAAATTAGATTTCTTTTTCTTGTGATCAGGTTTTTTCTCATACCTTTTTGGAGTTGGTCTGTCTTCTATAACATTTGCTTTGGCAGAAAAGGCCTTAGCCCTTGCAGCAACACACTCCTTCCAGTTGGTATCTTCAATGATGATGTGAGTGATGAGGTATGGTAGTGACATCTGTTTCTGTCTGTGCTTCAGTTGTTGTTTGTAGTTTGTCCAGGACTGCGAAAGTTTTTCGATCAGAAGTTCTAAAAAAAATTTATCAGGTAGAACAATATTCTCTGCTTTAATGTCTTCAAGTAGCTTGTGATATTCATTTATTTGAATCTTGATATCCTTGTCCTCTATCATCTCCCAGCGGTAGTACTTTTCGATAACGAATCTTTGTTGGACGACATATTCGACAGTGTATTTGAGAATAAGAGAATCCTAAATTTCCTTTGCTTCCTTGTAGGAGCAATACACATCGAACAGATCGTTAGATAATGCACTGAGCATGGTGTGACGACATACCTTATTTGCATGAATCCAAACTTCAATTTGTTTCACAGGAGAACTGGTGTCCAGTTTGGACGTCGTAAGTGCAAAAGCAACTTCATACATGTCTAACAGGGTAGATACGCGTTCCTGCCAGCGTCGGAAGTTTTGGCCCGAGAAGACTTCAATCTTCGAAATATCCGGAAATGGCTTCGCAAAGATGGTTGACGTTTCAGAAGCACTATTTGACATCTCCGACACAGTGTTGTTGTTTTTCACATCGTCAGCCATAAGTCCTTAAGATTGTTGGAAAAGACAGCTGAAAATTAATAAACTAAAATATCGGAGGCGTGATAAAATATCACTGTCCTTAAGGACTTATCCGTAATAAATACGCAAGTCCCCCAGGATATAACAGGAACTTCTCAGTTAAAAATTGAGAATCTCAAAACTAGCAAGAAAGCTCCTTAGAGCAAAAAATACCCAAGATATTTAGAGAAGAAAATAAAGAGAGAGAAAAAGGAAGGAGAAGATATGAAGATGAGAGAAAGTGATGATGTGGTGAGTATTTTCGGAATGGGGGAGATCCCCTATTTATAGAGGATGGGGAGAGAGAGATTTGGACTGTGGAAGAAACTGTCTTCGCCATCCACGCTCAAGAACGACTTCAACGTTTGAAAATCAGCTCCAACGTTCGAAAATCAACTCAGTGCTTGAGGTGCGGAAGAACGAATTGCAAGATCAACGGAAGAAAACAATTCCAACGTTCGAAAGTTGCCTCCAACGTTTGAAACTTGCATCTTGATAGAAGGAGTTGCCTTCAACGTTCGAAAATATACAACAAACCACGTTTCAAAGCTTCTAGAAGTTGAGGAGGAGTTGCCAGAAAACTCACCTTAGACTCTGGGTTCTTCTTAGGGGCCGTTGGGTTCTAGGGTTTTTGATTTAGCCCTTTTCAATATTTTGCAATACTCTCTTATACTCTGTTATCACAACAGGACATACAACTAGTATCTAAAGTACACATGAGCCTCTGACCAATAAGTTCACAATTTTTAAAAGATTGTTGCAGCCTTAGAAGGAGTGGTTTCTCTTACTGATCTTGTTAGAGATGCTACACCGGGGCATACCACAGTACACAATTGATCAAACTATTTAGATTATGGTGCCAACCAAGACCAGCAGGTCTTGAGAAGTTTCGATTTGGCATCATCATCTCAAAAATACTGCTCCAGTGGGTATAGTGAAACCACTAGTGCTTATGGCCTTTACTCATGAGGCTCACCAATCATTCTGAGACATAATATAAAAGAGGTTTAAGATGGTGATAATATTGTGAACTTGGAATTTAGAACTACGATAATTATGTATAGACCACAGGTTACCATTCCACAATTCAAATACTTCCGTTCATGGTTATTTTAATATTTTCATATAATCAACAAAATTTCTTGCTCTTCATTAGCAGCGGCTTGCAAATTACAGAGGCACTTCAGTTGCAATATATTCTTCAGGTAGCTAGATGTTCAGAGGCGTCTTCATGAACAAGTAGAGGTATATCCTTGTAATATATCATTTTATTTTAGACTCCTATATCTCATGTTCTCGAAACCTTTCAGGTTGATACGTGCCACTTCATGTTTATGTTTTCTTTACACACTACAGTATTTCTACAATATTTTATTAATTTATAATAAAATTGATGCCACATATTCTTATCTTCTCCTCCGATTGACACTTTTGTCGCTTTCATCACATGTGTTTATCTCCCAATGCTTTCTTCTCCACCTTGCATTCGCATGTCTTTTCACAACATGTGTTTATCTCCCAATGCTTTCTTCTCCACCTTGCATGCGCATGTCTTTTCACAACCAAGTCATAGTAATTAGCAATTGCCATTGCCAAACTTTCCAAGCTCTCTTTTTTTTTTTTTTTTTTAACAATTTTATGTTTTTTTCTTAGCTTCTAATAATTCGGTTGGGTTGTTAGACCCTTCTCCACTTTCAGCTTAATTTATTAGTCCGTTACTTTCTCTGTGCTATTCGTATTATTGTGATACGACGATGTATTGTATAAGAAAATATGCGAGCTACAACTTTTTTTAAATTTTATGACGCTATTCTGTCTCATGGAACATCTATGATGATATGCTGATTTATTTTGTGCTTGTCGTAATTAATAGAGAAACGTTATTTTGATACTGTAGAGTTTTAAGGTTCATTTGATATTGGGATAGTTTTGTCCAATTTATACATATGGAAAGGATATTTTCGTCAACTGACATTAACGTAGTATGTAACGATAATTTTGTCTTCTCTCTTGATCTCGAAATGGGCTTTGTTGAGGAAATTTGAAATGATGCCGTGAATGTTTCAAATCAAACGTCGGCAAAAAATAAATTCCACACAGCCGCAAAATGCAAGAAAAACGGAAGGTGCAAGAATATGGTGTAGAAGATGGAAAGGGATGAACAACACAAGGATGGGGTAAGGGTAACCTCCAAGGTTTATTGGGTCTTGTGTTTGGACTCGTAGCTGTTTCTTCTTGCACTTCCAAGATTTTTTTGGGGCAGCTCTAAGTTTTAAAATTTTTTTCCAGCTGTCCCATTTGAAAAGATCATGGTGTCCTTCACTGTTTAAAAATGAATAAAATACTTTTGGAATGAGTAAATTCGGAAGCCAATTTCGAATTTGAAAATAATTTCTAGATTTGTTTACTTTAAAAATATTTTTAATAATACCTCGGTAATTTCGGAACCTATTTCTAGATCCAGAATTAGTGTTTTGATTTGCTCATTCTAAAAGTATTTTTTTCAAAAATAAATAAATTCCATAAATTTTGAATAAATACCTTTTGAAGTTGTCTATTTCGAAACTGGACGTGAAAAAAAATATTATATTATTAATTATATTATTATATCATTGTCTATTTTAAAATTTCTTATTTTAAAAATGAATATATTAAAATAATTGTATCATTGCCTATTTAAGAATTTTAAAATAAGCAATAATATAATGGGACAATGATATAATTGCAGAATAGGCAATGATATAATTATTTTGATATGATTATTTTGGTATAATTTCAGAATAGGCAATCATATAATTATTTTGATATAATTTCAGAATTGGCAATAATATAATTATTTTGATATAATTTCAGAATAGGCAATAATATAATTATTTTGATATAATTTCATAATTGGTAATGATATAATTATTTTGATATAATTTCAGAATAGACAATGATATAATTATGTTGACATATTCACTTTCGAAATAGGTAATTTTAGAATAGACAATAATATAATGAGATAATTAATGATATAATAATTTTTTTTATACCTTAAGTTTTCGAATAGGCAATTTCAAAAGCTATTTCTAGATCTGAAATTAACTTTCAGAATTATCTATTCTAGAATTTTTTCTTTTTAAAAAAGAAATAGTTTGAGGATAGGCAAATTTAGAAGTCAATTCCAAATTCAAAAATAACTTCCTAATTTGTCTATTCTAAAATTATTTTTAATGATACCTCCTTTTTTTTTTTAGAATAAGCAATTTTGAAAGCTATTTTCGGATTCGGAACAATTTTGACCTCTTCTAAAAAATTTGGAGGTACCTACAAAACAATCAGGTGCAGAAAGAAAGAAACAGTGGACTTAGAATTAGGATCTTTTTAACTTACCTTGGATTTCAATTGAACTTCCTTAAATAAGAGAAACTTTAGGATGTGCAAGGCACACGACACAAGACATGAAAGGCGTGACAAGACAAGGAAAGCATAAGTAACACATGTCATACTCTCATCATTTGAGAGGATTTATGTCAGGGTTTTGAATTCCTTTGAGCCTTAGAAGTCTACCATACTTATCATGTTACAAGACACATGTCACAAAGCATGGAAGTCAACGAAAGCCTGAGTAACAGATGTCATATTTCTCCACTCTTTGTTCGCAGCCGAAGAGAGAAAGTTTGAAAGAAAACGTTTTCTTGTTTTGCGAGATTTTGATTGTGGTTTTCGTAATTTTCCATGTTTTTTCTTCACATTCTAGGTTTCTAGCTTTCTATAGTGAGAAACAAACATACTCTTAATGAACGCATCTTAGCGTTCTATTCAGAAATAAACGCACCCTTGGCCTAATCTCTTACTAAACTTAATCCTAATACCACCTCATATCGCCAATCACTAGACTTAACCGTGATTCCACTTCACATTGCACCGTATTACTATACTTTCCTTAAGCTTCCGCAAACTTGATTCACTCTATCAAAAGAAGAAACTATAAACATGTGGAAAAAGAATCATAATTTTGGTTAAATCTCAACAGTTGTTCTTTCTTTTATTTAATATAATAATTTTGAAAGAAGTTTCATTCCATACTGTAAGATTATCTCGAAAGACAAACTTTTCATCCAGTATAAAGTTGTGGTGGTAATCTTGGCTTTGCCAGTGCGAGAAGTGGCTGAGCGAGTAATATATCATCGTGGTTCTCAGAAAGGTCGACTAAGCCTGAGGCATTGGGTGGTGCTGTCCAAGTGAAGGAATGAAGCAACCTAGCAAACAGGATCATTGTTATTGTTGTACCGAGCATGATTCCTGGACAACTACGTCTTCCTGTGCTGAATGACATGAAATTCAAATCTGGCTCCGTCAAAACGACGTCACCCTTATTGAGATGACGTTCTGGCTTAAACTTGAGAGCGTCGTCACCCCAAACTTTTGAGTTTCGTCCAAGTTCCATTCTACTTAACATCACATGGCTCCCCTTTGGGATTAGGTACTTTCCCACTATGGCGTCTTTGAGCGCAAGATGAGGAATGTTGTAAGCTGCAATGGGGTGAAGGCGATAAGATTCCCTTGCACATGCTCTTACGTAGTTCAGCTTTGGAATGTCTGATTCTTCGACTAGTCTCTCTTTTCCTACTACCCTGTCCAATTCTTCAGTGGCACGTTGAAGCAACTCAGGCTGGTTTAGCATCTCTGCCAGAGCCCACTCAAATGCATTTGATGGGTTATCCGACGCAGCCATCATGAATTCCTGCAACGCAAGGTGGAGTAGTTAACTATACACACAAAAGGATATTTTGTTTGTTATTCTCGGATCCTAAGTATGACATGAAAGGTATTTAAGTTTTTTGAAACTTATTTCTTCATTCGGTATCGTGTAGTTTTCTTTTATTCATTTATTTTTTAATGTTAAAAAAAAAATTACACACACAAAGGAAATAAGCATTAATGTATATTAACTACTTACGGTGCATTGTGCCTTGATTTCTTCTGCTGTCATCAGTGGGTTGTTGTTGGAATCTTTGAGTGAGATGAGAATATCAAGGAAATCTTCTTTATCAATCTTGGACCCATCACTCCATTCTTTGATTCGTTGCTCAATGATGGGATCATGATACTTGTTCACCTTTTGCATTGCCTTCTTCACATTCCTCTCATGGACAAAGTCAAGTAATCTCAACCCAGGAACATAATCAGTAATACTGAAGTCATAAATGTACTTCAGCAATGTGAAAACTGCATCAATATGTTCCTCTTCCTCTAAACCAGGCCCACCATCCTTCCCACCTTCGCCAAAGTGCGTCCTACTAAAGCTCAATTTCTTGATCACATTGCAGCAATAGTGTTGCGTAACGTGCCGCATGTTTAAAAGGGCAACATTATCGTTGACATTGTTTTTGCACTTGTTGTAGATGTAAAACACAAGTTTGTTGGCTTCTTGAAGCGTCTTATGTTGAAGTTGCTGGTGCATGGTGCTGGACAGCAACTCATTGCTATAAATTCTTTTCATTTTCTTCCATTGTTCCCCAGAGGGTACAAGGGTTGTGGTGAGATATCCACGAGTGACAAGAGAAGTGGTTATGGTTTTGGGTCTAGAAGCAAAAGTAGCATCTTGTTTTCTCAAGAATTCACGAGCAATGGTGGGACAAGTTACAGGGATAACGTGGACATTTCCCAGGCGAATACATGCAATTTCGGTGTTCATTTCCTTCATTAGCTTGTTTATCCACCGGAATGTAGGCCTATTTGCAAGCAATTGAGGAAAGTTACCTATGAGAGGCCATGGTTTGGGACCTGGAGGCAAGGGTACTTCTTGTTTCTTGGATTTCATGAACAAGTGAGATCCAAGAAGGCCTTTCAGAAAGGTTGTGGCAAAAGTTATAAGAATGGTCAAGGCTAGAAGTTGAAGGTGGGACAGAGATTGATCCATTGGAAACAACAACCTTTGCACTGCGCTCTTGAGATTAAGGAAAATTTGGTTAATTCTGTGTGCTGTGACTACCAATACAAAACACCTATTTATAAAGTCTCTAATACATGAAAAGCGAGTTTTCCTTGGCAGTATTTTTTTTTTTTTTTTTTTTCTCTCTTTAACTTAATTTAAATATGAATATAAATGGAAGAGTGCATGTCTTGAAGTCAGGTACGTGGAAGAGTGCATGTAGAGATTGCGGAAGAGTGCATGTAGAGATTGAAATCAGGTACGTGGAAAAGTGCATGGCAGGGTATGAATGATATTTCACCGGAATGTATTTATTATATTTAAAGAAACAAAGGTATAGATAGTATTGTACTAACGCATTTATTGTGCTAAAATAGAAACTTGTCATTAATTAAAAAAAAATACTTTAACATGATTTTCATATAAAAATTTAATTACATGTATACAAAAAACATATTATTTGAATTTGAATTAAATATTGTAAGCATAATATAATAATAATAATAGTGAAAATAATAATGATAATAATGATTGAAGTCAGATACGTGGAAAAGTGCATGTAAAGATCGAAGTGATACATGTGAAAAAGTGCGCGTAGAAATGATATCACATGTAGTGGTCAACTTAAAAAATACTTTAACATGATTTTTCATATAAAAATTCAAATACATGTATACAAAAAGACATATTATTTGAATTTGAATTAAATATTGTAAGCCTAATATAATAATAATAATAATAACAATAATAATAGTGAAAATAATGATAATAATGATTGAAGTTGGAAAAGTGCATCTAGAGATTGAAGTTATATATGTGAAAAAGTGCATGTAGAAGTCAGGTTCGAATGATATATCACATGTAGTGGTCAACTTAAAAAATGCTTTAACATGATTTTCATATAACAATTTAAATACATGTATACAAAAAAAACATATTATTTGAATTTTAATTTAATATTGTAAGCATATAATGATAATAATAATGAAAACAACAATAATAATAATAACAATGATGAAAACAATAATTATAATAATAATGATAATAATAATAATATTAATGATAATAATAATAATAATAAAGATAGTGATAATGATAATAATAATAATAATGATGATGGTAATGATAATAATAATATAAAAATAATAATAATAATAATGATAATAATAATATTTCTCTACAGATGATCTAATCATAATGATAACAATAATGATAATGATAATAATAATTATAACAACAATAATAATATTAATGATAATAATGATGTACATAATTTTATATCCAAACCATGATAAAAAATATTGTATATCTATGGATAACATTACACATCTTCGTAGATATATTATGAAACTAAAATACTATAAGGTAGTGGTCAGATTACTAAAACGAACAACATTAAGAAGGGTAAGCCCCTATGTTGCATAACTGGTAATTATTATTTGTTGCCTTTGAGCCTTAAGACTATATCACCAAGGTAATAAGAACCTTTGTCTTTCTTTTCCCTTTTAGAGGTTTCTAGGGTAGTTTATACGTTGGATAGCCTTGGTCCCGATAGTAAAGCGTGAGAGAGGTAGTAAATCTGTTGATCAGAGGTGGTCCTGTAGCATGGAAACCCGAGAAAGATTAAGAATGCTAAACTTTCTTAGAACTTTAAGTGATTCAGGATTAAGAAACAAAGATAAACAAATAATGGTTAGAACTCCGCAACAAGAGACTTATTCTTCATCAAATATAGAACATAATAAAGAAAAAGAATTACAAAATATAAAAATAGAAAAATCTTTACCTATCTGGTCAATACCTATAGTTAAATAATGCAAAGTCTAGCAAACATAAATGTTGGATACATGTATTATTTGATAGACTTTCACTTATATAAACCCAAACAAGTATACTTAGTCAAGTAAGCTTTTGATTGAATAGACTCTAAGTTTATTTCATTTGACAAAGACAAGTCTTAAGCTCTTCATAATACATGTTAAACTTTAATAGAAGATTTTTGCAGGAATTATAAGTTTTTTTAGTCTTCAAAGAAGATCTTCCATCACTTTGTAAACATTAAAAGATCATTTGAATAATGTATTGAAGATTGTTTTATGCAAACAACTTCGTTGGAAAAGGTGAGATGTCAACATTGTGAAGTTAGCAAGTTGTGTCAGTTCGTACGCTTTGCTCACAGGTTGAAAGAAATCATCTACCCAAGCTTACAAATAAAATAATATAAAAAGGAAGACTCTTATAGCGACTACAAAAGATATGCAACGAATCTTTTTTTCTTTGAAATTAGATTTATAAAGATCTCATTGAAGAAAAAGGTTGAAGACATTGAAAATAGCGAAAGTCTTGCTACAAAAACATACACGACATCTTAAGCTTTCAAGCCTTGTAGTTGTGAGAACAAATTAGGAGAGTGTTTAAACCTTATATACGTTATAAGATGTTATTCTCCCCAGTGAGCAAATCTTTGTAATCTATTATATTACATTTTAGACAGCCTTTATCTTAGCCAAGAGTGACTGTATATTAAAGAATACTTGGTGGGTTAGTCAAAAGTGGCTACGATCCAAATAATACTTGACCTTCTTAGTTAAAAGTGGCTAAGTATTTAAATAGCACTTGACAGGTTATCCAAGAGTAGCTATATTCTGGAAGAATACTTGATGAGTTATCCAGAAGATTCAAAATAATACTTGTGTTGTAACTTCAGGCCTAATCTTCATTGTCAAACTCAATTAGTTGATTGAGAACTAGCCCAAACTAACCCAAAGAACCAAAAGTCATCAAACAAACCAGCATAAAACCCTGAGAGTAAATTCTTCCTCCCCTTATATTAGTAAAATTTCACATTATTCATTTGTATTAACCTAAGAAGAATGATTTTCAAAATTATGTTTTTGAAGGTCTGTGACAGATCGATCGTTTAGCAATATAAAACCTATCGTCTTGTTGTGCATTATCAAACGATATTTGCAAAAAAATTTAAAAGGGTTTTAAAACACAATTCAACCCTTCTTTCTTGTGTTTTGACATGTTTTCACATTTGGTATCAGAGTTCAACCTCTAAAAGATTGAGCACCAAATAACGTCTAGAGGAAAGATCCATACAGGTGAAATGAAAGTGTAGTTCATTGTTGAGGGAACATCTCTCACAAGGCCACCAACATTTTCAAGGGAAGACTACCCCTATTGGAAGGACATAATGGGGATGTACATCAAGCCCACACATTGTCTATTATGGTCAATCAAAATACTTCTTCCCCAACACTAATTAATCAGCAATGTTAGATTTACATTGCACATTGAGTGGACTCTAAAATCATATACACTAATGTATTAAAGTTGACTTTTGAAGGTTGACTCTAAGTGGAGTTCATTAAACCTACAAAAATTCATCACTAATATTTAAATTGATTTTTAATTAAAAAACTTTATTTTCGTGAAAGTCAATGATAATGTATTTAAACAATAAAATTTATTTCTTCAACAAAAATAAAACAAGCAAAAAAGTGAATAAAAAATTATAATGAGTAAAAGATATGTGAATGAAGAGGATGAATGTGCTTGAAGGAGATGAATGTAGGTGAAGAAGATGAGTGTAAGAAGATATATATAGAAAAGTGAGAAGGGAAAATTATAAGTAAGGAGATTTTTCATCCTTAAATATATGCTTTTAGATTTTTCTAGTTTTCATTTGTTGTCTGAAGCACAAATCCTTATTGGGGAATTGCTGTCATGTACATTTTTACTTCCCTAGCCATCCTCTCGACAATGCCAAAAAAATACCCAATATTAGAAAATCATATCCTTTCAAATAGTCACTCATCAGAAACACAAACAGGAACAGAAAACTCCTTTGAAACAGAGCATAACAAAGACATTGGAAAAATATGTAACAACATTATCAGACACCCCAAATGATGATTTTTGGTCAAGGGTCAAATTCAACTTCCAAATTGCACCATCAAGTTTCACCAATGGGAATTTATGGTTGAATGAAGAAATAAGCATCATTCTTTAACAATGCTTGTTAAGCTTGTTTCCATACAAAAAAAATACCAAAGCACTCAAACAGATACTCAGAACGTTATTCACCCACAGTCCCAACCAAACCAAGAGGTTATTGGTCCTGTCACAATCTCCATCTTAGTCATCCCAAAACATTTCTAAACAGGAAATTTCCAAAACCATAAATCTTAGTGAATCATGAAAGCAAAATACTCAATAGGAATCCTAAACCTCTCAAAATACTCTCAAATAAAATAATAAGTCAAATAGTAGCCAATTCGTACAAAAAAAAAAAAAAAAAAACAGGTTAGAAATTCCCAAACTAAAAGAATTATACTAGCCAAACCCAAACAAGTCCAAAATCAAAACCAAAATTTAGGAAACTTGAAATTAGGCAAATACTAGAGCCAAATTTCTTCAATTCAAAGCTAGGACTCAACATCAGAAGCTAAATTTCTCCCATTCCAAACAAAACTCGATATCAGAAGCCAAACTCAAATGCTAATTCCAAACAAACAGAGCCAAAGAAAACCCTAAAATAAAAAAAATACCTCCCTGTCACCAGTGAATACTGTGGCACTGCCTAAATGACGTCGTCGCCATGATGCAGTGGGTACCACCATGAGCGCTTTAATCAAAATTTCGAGCCCCTTTAGTCTTTTCCTGCACCGTTGTCGTGCCACACCCCACGGTCACGTCGCGCAACGGTCTTACCATCTCGACTTATCACAACCACTGTATCCCCTCAACAGTGAGCGCGAGTTACTCTGTAACGGCGACACTGTCGTTGTTCTCAACCCTAAAGGGCGCTAGGGTTCTTCCTGAGAAGATGAGAATTGGCGAAAGCTTGGAGATGACGTAGGGAAAATGGAGGAAGTGATGATTTGGCGGTAAGAGTGAGGGGAGTCAAAGAGGTGCAGGGAGTGGCGGTGTGCCACTGGACTCCCTTCTTCTTTTCAGGTGTAACCTAATTAGGGTAAAGGACATGAGCAATGAGGATGGGACACGACTTGGCCTGACCCATTTTTTTTTATGTTTACATGAAAAAAAGGTTGACAGGGTACAACATTAATCAAATGGAGGTGCAGTGCAAAGCCTTAAGTTTGAACCAATAGAGTTTTAGGTGTGCAACTAATACAAATAAAAGGAATTACAATTTTTAGGCTCACCTAATATTAAAATAAGGGTGTAGTGTTTGGACTCACCAAATATAAAAAAATATAATAAAATTATGAAACTGCGCTTGATCCACTTTGTATAAAAAATTAACTTTAGTCAGTTTGTGTGTTAGGTTCTTTAGCCCACTCATTGTTTTTTTTTCTAACTTTATTATTTGCCTCTAGTTGATTTTTTTTTATTATCATTTCCTTTTGTTTTAATAAACTAACAAATAATGTTTTATTTCAAATAAATTTTTAAAAATGAAAAAATATATAAAAGTTTCAAAAAATATAAAATATAAAACATTTCTAAAAATAATAAAAGAATATATAAAATTTTTAAATAAAAAATATCAAATATTTTTTCAAACAATTTTCAAAATAGAACTATGTGAGCCCTAATTTTTCATCCTAAATGGAAATATAGGACTAAGGTCAATCCTTATCGAGCCAAAAAAAAATATTTTTCTTTGTTTATTATTATTATTATTTTTTTGCATTTTTTGTAAATATATATTTATTTTTTTACTTGTTGTAATTACTATTATTTTGAAAAAAATAACATTTTTGTAAAACTACACTCATTTTTTCTTATTTGATTAAAGGTACCGTTTCAGGACGGGCGTTGTAGGGGTGCCAATACCCCACACATAACCAACTCCCGGATCTTAAATTTGGTTCGCAGACATTTGATTTTTTTGGTTTTTCTATGGTTTTCTAATAATAAACTATGGTGACGACTCCAGTCTCTATGCAAATGTTTTTAAATATATTTTTTATTTTCTCGTAGTAATCCCGATCACGACATGCTTGATTTCAGCTTCCAAGGTCTTTAAGTGGGTATTGTCAGCTATCGTCATGCTCAGGGAGGTAAAATCAGTGATGAAATGACCAATGTAAAATGCAAGCTGGATAAAATAGTTTCTTATTGACAAGAAAAAGGTAACAATGTTTATCACAGTTCTAAATCATTACAAATCCTCTTTGATAATGAAAAATAGAGCAATTAAAATAGAAATTGGAAGCCCCAATTCTGCATCTGAGATTTAGCACCACGAATTTTGCACTCATACTACCAACACCCACCCTGTAACAAAAACGAAGGAATAGAAAAAGGATAAAGATGGAGAGAGAAGAATTATAACAGAATTGTCAGAGGAGAAATGTGAAGGAGAGAGAAAGAGGATAAACCACTCAACACTTGTGACTCAGTATAGCCTTCCAACCTCCAATTTGTACATTTCTTCCTTTGGTTTTTTCTCTGCCTTTTGAATCCTCTTGAATAACCAATTCCTCATTATTGCTCTCAGACTCTATTTGGTTTCTTACATGGAAAGTTATGAAAATGAACTAAATGTCAAGAAACTATAATGTAACAAATATCCATCTAAATTGGAGGATTTGTCAATCTTATGAAACACTTTAGAAGGTGGAATTCCAAAATCATTTTGGAATGTATCTTCTTTGCTCTTATTTGTGATGTCTAATAATAGCTTTATTAATGAACTTCCAATGACATTTTATCACCTTTCTGGAGTTGTTAGATATTCATTGGAAGGAATAGATTTACACATGAATCAGATTAACGACACACTACTTGACTTCTCAAAACACTACAAGAAAAACTGAATTTATCGACAGATCTGTATTCGTAGGGAAATTCAATATTACCTATGGATTATTACCTACGGAGCTATATCTGTAGATAAATGCAACATTACCTATGGATTATTTACCTACAAATCTGTATTGGTAGGTAAATTCAACGTTACAAACAGATTATTGCCCACTGGTTTGTATTTGTAGGTAAATTCAACATAACATAAAAATATTACCAATAAAATTGTATTTTTAATAATATGACTTATATTTAAATTAATAATATTAATATTATTGTTATTATTCACATTAATATTATTATTAATTTTATTAATACAATGAGAATAATATTCATATTTTAATATGTTATTAAAAAATTAATAATAATAATGTTATTATTATTATTATTATTATTATTATTATTATTATTACCATAAAATATTATTATTTTTAAGATTTTTTATTAGTATTATTATTAAAAATACTAATATTATTTTTATTTTTGTTATTAATATTAATAATGATAATAAATATTAATAATATTATTACTATTATAATTAATAATATTAATATTATTTATGTTAATATTATTATAATTAATTTAATATTATCCACAAACGTATATATGTAGATATTACTCACAGATATAGGTTCGGATATAAGTCCACGTAAGTAAGTCCTTAGGTATTATCCACGGAGATAGATCTGTAGGTATTACCCACAACCTATATCCGTAGATAATATTTACAGACCTATGTTAGTGAGTAATATGTATCAACTTATATACTATTAATAATATTATGTCTTGTTAATAATGTTTATCTTAATTTATTAATAATAACATTAGTAAAGGTGAATATTATTAACAATATTAATATTTTTATTGATATTACTAATATTATAATTAATATTAGTAATGTTTTTAACATTTTTATTACTATTATTAATATTATCATTAGTATTATTAATATTATATTTATTATTAATATTATTATTAGTGTTAATATTAATACTATTAATACTATTATTGTTAATATTATTATTTTTATTATTATTTTTAATATTGTTAGTTATAATAGTTTTAGAATTATTATTATAATTATCAATATTATATTTTTCTCAAATTATTTACGTTGTTTGTAATATTTTTAATTTTTTAATATTATTCATATTAATATTTCAAAATATTGTTAATGTTATTAATAACATTATAATTATTATTTATATTAATAATACTTTTAATATTACTGATATTCTTATTAACATTATTTATATTTATATGAAAAATAGTTTTAATATTAATAATATTTTTATTTATATTATTTTTAGTTATATTAAAAATATTTTTTGTATTATTATTATTATTATAATAGTTAATAATGGTATTATCAATATTATTATTACTATTAATGTTAATATTATTATTAATATTAATATTTTAAATTCTATTCATATTATTGTTATAAATATTATTAATATTGTTTTTCACCAATATTATAAATATTATTATTGATATTATAGTTGTTATTGTTAATAAAAATAAAATTACTATTTATTAACAATAATAATAATAACTTTATTATTGTTATTAGTATTGATATCATTAATAATATTATTATTAGTATTATTTTTTTTCATATTATTAAATTTTTATTATAAATATTTATATTAAAAATATGTTTAATTTTATTTTTAATAATTTTAATTTATGATTAGTTATGTTTCTATTATTATTATTATTAGATTTTTATTTACACAAAATATATTTTTAATACTAATAATATATTTATTAAAATTATTTTTATTTATATTAAAATATTTGTAATATTATGAATAATAATATTGTTGTTAATAATAATATTTTTATTATTGGTATTAATATTTTAATTATTATTATTATTATGATGAATTTTATTAATATTGTTTTTATCGATATTATGAATTTTATTAATATATTTTTTATCGACATTATTAATATTATTTAGATTATTGTTAATATTATTGTTGTTGTTTTTAATAAAAATAATATTAATAATAAGAATAAGAATAATAATAATACGATAATTATTATTTGTTGCCTTGGAGTCTTAATATATATATATATATATATATATA
>Ga0209489_107177_pt1 | contig 16932 bp, 3 predicted proteins | sample SiratrowhiteBW_FD_187527 | JGI IMG/M metagenome (GOLD analysis project Ga0209489, IMG submission 187527) | Root nodule microbial communities of legume samples collected from California, USA - Siratro white BW (SPAdes) (version 2) | ecosystem: Host-associated > Plants > Roots > Nodule | place: USA... | reverse complement strand
AAAATATATATATATATATATATATATATATATATATATATATAAAATTAAATGATAAAGGAAATAAATTTTGCACTGATTGTGCATCAGATGTAAATTATATTTTAATACAATCTTAATTTATAAAACGAAATATTATTAGTAAGACCATTGTTATTTTTAAAAAATGCCATGTATTTTTATTTTGAATATATTTTTAGTTTGAATAATTTTACACTAGTAATAAAACACATGTTACAATAACGTGAGCGTATTGGATAAAAGGCAAAAAGAACTAATCTTGATAATTATTTTATTTAAAAATAATCATGAATATTGATGTAATTATATGTCTAAGATTAACTTCTCACACTTTATGTAAAAAAAAAAAAAAAGTTCTCACCCTTTCACCTAATGTGTTTCTAAAACTTAACATGACATACAAATAAATAATTTTATATAATAAGTGATTTCTATCAGTTCAATTATAGAAATTTTAACTGGATATCTTGTATAACTAAATATTCAAAGTTATAATAATCAAACTTATGCAGTAATTGGATAATTTAGACTCATTAAGTGAAAATTGTATATGAAGTGAGAATCTGATAGCTTTTTACTGTTAATTTAAAATAAGTCATGTTTATAAAATACTATAATGTAAGTCGTGATAAAAAAAAAAAAAAAAAACTCTTTCTCATTTTTTCCAACTTTAGAGAGGCAAATATTCCGAAGATTTGAGGAAATGCTCATGATATATCAAAATGAAACCCAATATTGATATTAAGTTTCATGGAAGATCATAAAAATGAAAAATGAAAAAAAAATGTGTGAAATAGAATAAAGATCTATTACATCCACGCCATATTACTTTAATGGTTATAACAATAATGCCCAATCTTAAATAACATGATAAACATCATTGAAATTTTAATTCTAACATCATTGGAATCATTTATTAAAAGAGACAATGAATTAAAAGGAAAAAGAAAAAAAATGAAAAAATGTGAAAGGATTTTATATATATATATATTTTCAATATCATTCTGAACTTGACCTTCATAAACGGAGTGGAATCTTAATGGAAAGCATACTTTAAAAGAAAAATTAGTGTGGTGATTAGCAAACCATAATTTGTTATTTATGAATATGAATGCTCAAGCATCAAGAACATTACACTATAATTTTTAATGGAGTATTTTTTGTGTCTTCTCTGAGAGTATTGGACCAGGAATCAACTACTGTTTATAAATTTGTAGCCACTTATATAATAATATAAATGCTTCTCTTCCACCGAACTCTTGTTGGGAAAGTTAGTGTTCACATAGTAAGATAACAAATTTCATAATGCGACAAATTTAGCATTGATGATTGTTTTTTTCTTCACTATTGTTAATTAGCCATTCTCGTACGAACGTGATGAGGATTAGCTTGGAGAGAATTTATTTTGGCAATGAAAAGTGACTCAAAATTGACTCATAAATCTCAAATTTGATTTTTGTTGGTTGTCCTTGTTATGCCTTAGTAATATTGTAACCTTTTTGTTAATACTTTATTATAACATGATCAAACATTAAAACAACGTAATATTCCCCCTGCTTAAACTTTTATTCCACCAAAACAAAAAAATTTAGCGAAAGAGATATTCACTATGTATCAGTTTTAACTTATTATCACTGTGATGATCATTATAAATGGTAATACTACTGCACTGTTTTTGTCATTTGCATTGATATTTTTTCTGTATGAAACCTCTCCTCACTCCTCAGCATTGCAACTTATACGCAATAACAATGCTCACATGCTAACATTGTGCTTGACATGTCCCACATGCTCATTACATCAAGATACGTGGCACTTAAATATAACTACAATGCCTTGCTTTTAGAATGAAGAAGATATCCAAACAAAAAAAAAAAATTCTGAAAAGTAAAAGTGTGTGTATATTGACTATGTTTTTTTTTTACAAACATATCCCGATTTCTTTTACACTTTTATATGAGAAGGGATACATTTATACATTAATTCATTTTTCGCTGGTAAAACAAAAATAAACTAACTAAAAAGAATTACTCTTAATTTCTGTTTTTTATTTAATTTCAAAGTAACAATTCATATAATTAACAATAGTGAAATGTATTCAGTTTTCTTTTTCATAAAAAATATAATATTTCTTAAAAATGTATGTATATTGTACCGAAATCAAAAGATAGTCTACTAAGATTCTATATTGACACTGAGAGGTTGTCGGTCTAAATTTTGTATATAAGTTGAGAAGTAGCCGACGGAGATTTTGTATCAAGATATACCGAGGCTATAGAAGTAGTCTACTGAGATCCTATACTGAGACTGAAGTAGACAATCGAAATCCTATATCGAGATCCTGTATCAAAGTTATGAGGTAGTCGACCGAGACTGTGCACAAATGTGAAGAGGTAGTTGGTCGATGTCATGCACTATGCCTAATGCACATAATTAATTATGATAATTAATAATCTAAAACCTATATGTATTGTCAGGATTAACCTAGAAGGTCATGATAATCCAGACCGACCATGGAAAGGTGCATGCAGATGTTTATAAATAGCATAACACTATCCAATGAAAGGTACACTTTTAGCAAGCTTTCAAACTTTTCGAATACAGAGCACTATCTTGAGCGTTGAAGAACCTTTTGCAAGTACCTCAAAGACCGACTACTTGAAGACCGACATCTTCTTCTAATCAAGTGTTAAGACATCCGCTAAAGGTCGAGCCTGAGACCTCCATTGAAGGTCGAGCCCGAGACCTCCACTTAAAAAGTCCTCCGCTAAAGTTGAGACCGAGTCCTCCACTAAAGCTAAGACCGAGAACAATTGTTTGAAAATCGAAGATCAAAGAGTGACATACTGTGACGAAGACTCCTTCAATGTTTGTACAAAAACAACATATATATATATATATATATATATATATATATATATATATATATTAAAAAATAAAATATGAAAGGCAAAGCATAAAATGTCAAGAGATGAACAAGCACATGTTCCATTTTTCACACTCCTTGTTAATATATAAAGGCAAAAGAAAAGTAAAAGTTTTGGGTAGGGAAAACAAACATATACATTGTAATTTTCTCTCCTCATTTGTTTGTGCAATTTTTTTTCTTCCTTTGTAGGTATGGAAGTTTTCATCAATTTCATACTATCCTCCTATTCCTATTGGTCTAAAAGTCCCAAAGAAGATAAAAAAAAATTCCTTTTATGAAGTAATTTTGAAGAAGTTATTCTACTATATTCTTCAATTGTTGGTGAAGAATTTAATATTGAATCATGTGTTGGCATGAGTTTGAGTCTATTGAAAATGTTAAAAAATGTTATCATGCTATCATTTGTCAAGAAGAATAGTTTTGGAATATATGTTCAATTAAATAAAGAAAAGAAAACTATCTTAAGATGTTGTACGGAAGATCAATACAAAATGAAAAATGATGTAAATAGAGAAAATCAGGATAACATTTGTAAGAAGAAAAAAAGTGATTAACTTTTTAAAAAGCTTATCAAGTTTTAATTATTATTTCGAGAGACGATATAAAAAATAATTAAGTTATTAAATCATTCAACGATCATAATCTTATTATACTTAACCTTAAAAGTGTGTGTTATATATATTATAAGCCATAAAAAAAAGTGTTATAACAAAAACTTTGGTGAAAAACATGGTCAAATACACTTATATAGTTTACCTAAGTAATAAGTAGAGAATAATTTTTTCCAGTTCATGAAATATATGTAGTTTACATAAGTAATTTAAGTTAATATTTAACATAATTTATGTCATAAAACTACCTTTTGTATAAATGATCTATTATAAAATCATAACTAAAAAAATTGGAAAGGTAAAAGGAGGGAAACTTGTTTTATATGATTCTTCGTGCTTCTCTTTTCTATTGTCTTTAACTTTTTTTTTTGTTTTTATAACTATTAAATATATTAATGAAAAGGATTAAGAATTACATCTTTTAAACTTTTTAATACCTATTGTTTTTTCATCTTTGTTCTCTATATTTATTAATAGAAGAAAAGAAGAGTGATAATTGAATTGCAACATATTCATCCATAAAACACACATTCCTATTAAATGTTAATTAATTTGAAACTAAATAAAAAGCTTACATTAAGAGTAATTCTTATTAGTTGCTATTGGAATACATGATTCCCCCCTTCTCTCTCTTTATATATATATATATATATATATATATATATATATATATATATATATATATATATATATATATATATATATTTAAAGAAAATTTTATAAGTTTATGATAATTAAGAATTTAGTGTAAATAATTAATTTCATATATTAATAGGCAGTTGATTATACAATGATATCTTATATTGACATAAGTATGATGTTTTTATTACTTCTACAGTGATTATTCACACAAACTGTTATTTTCACTAAATATATAAATTCAAAAGATAGTTAGCAACTAATTACATGGCAATGTTAGAAAAAAATTACAAAAAATTTAAAAATATATGTTTATGTTAAAAGGAAACTAAATTCTGATGATGGTTTGTACAAACTCTACAAAATTGGATTCCAACTGTCTTGGTAACTAAGAATCTCTTCTACTTTTATTGGTTCAGACAATAATGATTAAATAAGAGTCTCGTGCAGCCAACTCACTTTAGTATCAAATTCTAACCTAATATGCCAAAGTAAAGAAACGGGAAAATGCCTCACTCATGGCCAACAACCTAGTACTATATTTAATCCTTAGGTGGCTCTCATATTGAGATCTAACTTTAAGTACTGTAACTTATAACAAAATACTATCAAATTCTCATCATTCATTTGAAAGCAACCTTTCTTTATTTTCTATAACGTCACTATTCATAAAAAAAATACGCACAGAGAATTAAAAAATATACGGTATATCAACAACTTTTGTTTTTTTCACGTTTAAATAAACAATATGTTTGGACACGAAGTAATTTGAATAAAACATGAAAACTACAGTGACATAGCAATGAAACACTGTATATGAACATGTATAATCCACAAACATTTTAGGATTAGGTGGTCGGCTAAACAAATTTTGTATGATTGAGACAGAAAGAGAGAAAATGTTATTTAATTCAAATTTGTCTGCAAGTGGAAGGATTTCATCATTTACTCATTAGCTCCTATATTAGTTCAATTTATCTGGGGGAGTTGTTAAGTTAATCTTGTTCCTTTATCAATTGTTAAATATCAAAGGAAATATTATATATATATGTATGTATGTATATTATACTATGGCACTAACATCATGAAGGAAGAAGGGAAATATTTTAGTTTGACAAAAAGTATTTTTATACGAAAAAATTAGTAAACTGTTATAATATATTAATGGGAAAGGTGCTTCTATTGGTAATAGATTCACGATGGCTTTCACTTTCACATCTCATTATGATATGAAAGCACAGATTACAGAAAATATAAGTATAAAATAAGAAAACCGCACAAAAAGTTTGACAGTGATCTATTTTTATATTTTTTTGTTGAAACGAAAAGCCAGAGGTAAATCCAATGTAGATTAGGTTCAATCTTGGACTTCACATGGCATGCACAGCGATGAGTTTAATAATTAATTAAGCTAATATTGTAGCATAATGCGTCGTTATGAAATGATGTTATGGATCTTTATTCAACTTAATGAGGAAGCATAGATTAATGAGCGAATCCTTAATCATGATTTGAAACTAATTAAGTAATTAAGAGAATAGGAGAGAATGCATATTAGAACATGTTTCAACCTTGTTTGGATCAAACAGTTGATGATGATTAATTAATGAAACATTTTAGGAGGATGACACAATGGTTTGTCCGTGGTTTTGGGTTTTGGTTTTGAAACAGTGGGCGGTTTCAGGCATTAAAAATTGTGCTTAGTTTCTTTGACTTGTTAATGTATTCACACACACATAGCATTCATATAAATAATAATCATCGCAAGATGCTCAAATATTCTCATTTGATGCGTCTCTAATGATGGCCTAGAATTAATTCACCATTTTTTAAAATCATTTTTGTCCTTTCTCACCAGAGTCAACACAACCTTAATTAATACTCATTTTTTAATCCTACAATTCAGTGATATGTTGTCGACTCCCCATTAAAAACTCAACTCTTTCAATGATTCTTGAAACAAATTATACAAATTTTAGTTATGCACCATTAGCCCACCATATTCAGAAATAGGAACCACCATGTTGAATTTCCATTCCAATTTTAATCTTCGTTCTTTATTAGATAAATCTTAAGAAATTAAAATTACAATTACATCTGTTATATAATACTTTTATACGGTTATATGTATATAGGATATATATAAGGTAGTTTTTAGTATATTTTACTGTATGAGAAGATAGAATAATAAGCATTCATTTTTCTTGTTTTATCTTTTTTTTACCTTACATGATAATCAGAGTTATTTTTTTCTTCATAATAAAATGTTGATCCAATTTTTGTTAGCTCTTCTAATAATACTGTTACTTCTTTTTTAACTTTTTTCTTTTTCAACTCACATACGCTATTAACATCTATAACAATTTCTTACTTTGAGTTCTTGTCAGGTTTTTTCTCATACAATTATTTTTTTAAATTTTTAGAATGGACAACTTTTTTTTTATTTCTCTTATAGATAAATTGTGTAAAGTTGACACAATTTCATTAGTAAGAAATCGTGTCATTATAGGACAATTTCAAATAATTTAAAATGAAATTATATCAGTATAACACGATTTTAGGTATTAATTAAAATTATACTGGTGTGACACAATTTCAATTGTTATGAAATCATATTGATGTAATACGATTTCAGTTTAATTTTATTATACTCAAATCATACTAATGTGACATGATTTTAGTTTAACTTTATTATACTAAAATCGTACTAATGTGGCATAATTTCAATTAATTTTTTCAAATCGTGTCATGGTGACACTATTATATTGTGCCAACTTAGTACGATTTATCTATAATGAAAATAATTTTTTTTACCCATTCTGAAAACTTCCACGAAAAATTACACCACCAAATGGGAAAATATTGATTCTCGTCGATGTAATCTCATCAAACTTATGATTTTTTTTAAAAGAAACTTATGCACTTTTTTTTTAAAGATTCTACCATTCCTCTCCATTTTCTTGATGCAATATTTTATAAGGTCAATCTTTATTAAAATTAGAACAAATTTAATCAATTAGCTTTTCTTATTTTTAACTGTAAAGACTTAATCGTAATTTTGATATTTTGTAGTTTTAGTGTTTAAATTTTTTTGATAATTTTAGTATTTATTAATTTAATTGTTTGATTTTTATCTATATATTTGAAAAATTAATAGTCTCATTCTCAACCAACATGATAAAGTGATATTATCAATTAATTAATTTTCTTAAATTAAATAATTTTAAAAAAATTATTTAAGTTACGAAGACATTTTTCCAACTTGAAATAAATTATCTATTTGGAATAAGACATAATCAAAATCATAAAAAAATTGACGGTAACTTATAAGAATTGAAATATTCCATTTTTAAATATATTAATAAAAATTACTTATATCAAAATTGTTATTTTTTAAATGCATGTCATAACGGAACATTCAAAGCTGCGAGAACTACAATTGATTAAATCTTTCAAGTCAGCCATATTTTTATCTAACAATAATAGCCCATAGAATTATGAAAACAATTATATAGATTTACATATATTGTAATCTTATATTAATATAATATGCATCAATGCTAGATATTTAATATATTTATAAATAGGTAAATTTATCACAAACATCTTTGATGTTCGTACCTATTCTAATTAAATCTTTAACATAAAAAGTAATCTAATGTGTCATCTCTTTTTACGTTGTTATTATTGGTCTTTTCTTCTCTCCTTCTGCTTGTGCAGTTGCCTCTTCGATAATGTCTTCTATTAAGTTTTACATTTTGTTTATCTCTCGTGCTTTCTCAATTAATAAGAGTTAAACATATCACATTATATTTGAATGCAAACTCTATCGGTCCTCAATAATAACTTTTGAATTCTATAATTTAAAAGTTATTTTATAACATTCTTCGATTAAACAATTCATAATTTAAAAAAATAAATATTTGAAAGGTTTTTTTAATGCAAAAAGTGTCTTTCTGAATATAAAATCTAAATTTTTTTAATGTAAAAATTAATTTTTAAATTTTATATTTCACAAATAAAAAATGACTATTAAATTACTCAATCTAAATTTTATTTTATGAAAAATGACTTTTGAATTATACAACTCAAAAACCTTTTTATGTGAAAAATATCTTCCAGATATTGAATAATTTGAAAGTCAAAAATATATTCTATATTATATAATTTGGAAAAAAGTTTTATGTAAAAAGTGTGTTTTAAATTATCTAATTTAAAAGCTTTTTTTTATGAGAAAATTACTTCTAAATTAAAAAGACAATTTTAACTTTTCAATTATACCATTCGAAAATTTTTCAAATTATAAAGTCTTACAAAAAGCTTTAAACCAAAAAGAATAAAATGGAGATTTTCATATTTATGGTGGTGCAAAAGGAAAGCATGGATGCAAAAAGAAATCCCTTCAATTTTTCAAAACCCAAATCCTGCATATACCGAACTATTTGATTCTTTTCAGTCTTAAGAATGCTAATACTCTAGGGTAGAAGCACTTGAATTTTCGAAATTTAACCGTGTGTACTTGTTTGAAACCACTTTAGATTGTGAAAAGATCTTAGATTGTAAAATCAAATATATAGAAAACATTAAAATATAGGAATTTATGTAATAACCTGAGATCGATTATCAAAATTATCGATTTTAAAAAATAGTGATATGATGGAAATACAGTGTTAATACTCGTGAACACAGTACCAATAACATGTTGAGATTATTAATAGAAGTATATCTAAAGTATTACCGTACAAATCTAAATCACAAACAGTTTCACCCAATTGTAACAATTCAACTAATCCTTAATGTGCTTTTGGGCTTAGTCTTACTAGATTGAAATCCGGCCTTTGCTTTCTGCACCCACAAATTACTTCCCACATAACTTAAATTTTAGCCTTTGATATAAACCGTGCTGGTGGGGATTCCTTCACAAGGTTCATATCCATCATATGGAAGTTGCATTATGTACCCCCATATTTTAAAGTTGCACGCATAAAGTTTGAAATTCCAATTTTAACCTTTCGAAATTAAATTCAGTTCCGGACATTCAATTTCGAAATGTTTAATCTGATTATTTTCTGGAATGTGTATTTTAAAACATTAAAAAGTTAAATTTTTTAATTTCAGAATATAAAATTTGAAATATAAAATTGTATTCCAAAATATATATTTTGTATTTCGACATTCACATTTCAAAATATATTTCTATTTCAGATATAATTTCGAAATTGTAATTCATAACTACAATTTTATTTTATAAATCTGAATTGGGGACAGTTTTTGTGATTTCATCAAGAGTGCAGCTTGTAACACCCCATCATATAAGGCCTGCTATTGATACACCAAATTACTATTTAAACTTTCAACCAAAGTGATATGAGAAAAAAAAAAATCTTTTTACACCTAGTTAAAAATGCCAAAAAGGATATTAATGACTGAGACTTCAATAAGCATTAGTCTGGAACTAAAAAGGATAAAATGAATAAGGAATGGATATGCTGGTTGGTGAGTTATAAGATTCGATGTGGAATACAATATACGATAAAGGACACGTGGCAGACAAATAAAGAAGACATGTAAGGCAGTGGAAGATAGATAAGGGACCGGCCATTAATGTAACACAGGTAAGCTACTACAACAACACCTGGCCCAATAACCTTCTTCCATGTGCCACTTCATGTTCTTCAAACTCAACTCATCATCTTTCCAATGCCTTATGTCATGCTCCATCAGTAACTGTGGTCAAAGGTATCATAAGAAAACATGTTAGGATCAAAAAAAGTATTTACTACAAAATATGGTACCTATAACAGCATCAAGAGTATTTAGGATAGTCAAAGGTAGCGAAAGAAGATAGTTATGAAAGGCACGAGCAGTCTTAGTTGCATGTTGAAAAAGTTATCAAAGTCACAGTTTTGTCTCAGCAAGCACTGTGGCCAGCAAGAATGCCTCGCTAGCAGTGAGTTGGTCATATCTGCATCTGCTTCCATCCTCATGACCCTATTTAAGACCTCCATCTTCTTCACCTTTAACCTTCACCATTACTCACTCAAAGCCTACAAATTCTAAGCACAATAACACTTCAAACACTCCCAAAATGTCTCCCATTTTTCTCTCCAAGTTCCTCCTCCTTCTCATCCTACTTCTGAACCCCCATGCCAACATCACAAGAGGGTGTGCAAGACCCTTGGAACATAATGGCCCTAAGTACATTAACCTGAAGGCTGAGAAAGGCAATGCAAAAAGAGCTTTCAAAGGAGGGAGTGTGGAAGCTTGTATGCCAAAAGGATTTCGACGATCTTCTGCTCCAAGCAGATATATCAATTATCAGCCTCTTGGATCGACGTGTTCTTCGGCGAAGGTGGTGAATGATCCTCGAGCTTGAGCAGTACAGAACATGCCATTGATCAGTGAATGAACCCTCTAATGTCAAGTCATGCATACATACTTAACCATACATACACGTATGTGTGCATAATAGGCATGCATAAAGGATATATAGTGAGATATGTATAATGTAACCTATCTACTTGAAAAATCAAGCAATATGTTATGAATACTTTCTTCTTTACCCTACTGCTCAATCTCATGCTCTTTTTTTTTCGATCCATGGATACACCCTCAAGTCTATTTCTAATCCTCAAACAATTATATTTAACCAATATTAAAATTACAACATACAAGTTTGAGTGGTTATTTTTTCAAGTAATGGTATAACTTTAATAAACTTTTAACTTTAACTAGTTATGTAAATTAGATTCGTTTATTTCAGTTTCATCTAAAAATACGTTTACTGTACCTGTCATATATATTGGAAGATAATATATAAAATATATCTATAATACGAACAACTTTTATTTATATATATATATGGTATGAGAAATAGTTCTAAATGGATTTAATTACAAGAATTTAGTAACTAATTATAACTTTTATTTTAGTTTTTTTTTCACTAAAAAAAACTAAAATTACGGATGGGGCAAATCCTTCCAAAATACTCAAAATCAGTCGGTAAATTGGTTGTATGTAAATTTACCAACAAATTTTGTGAGTCCGTCGATAATTACCGACGGATTTATATCTGTCGGTCGGTAAATCCGTCGATAAATCAGAAAATATTAATTATATTATAAAAATCAGTAAATATTAATTACAAATGAAGTTAAATTTGTCGGTAAATCCGTCGATAAATAATGAGAGATGATATTCATCGGTAAAATCTGTCGATAATAGTATTATACCGATAAATAAAATTCCATTGATAATGTTCTGTCGGTATTTAACTTTTTCTTGTAGTGTTTAGATATTTTAGCCTATACCTAAAAGTCTTTTCTATAATCAAAGTCTTTTCTAATGATGTAAAATAAAAATAAAAATTCATCAACAAATTTTGTTAAGATATACTTAGAGGGGTATGTTGCAATTTCCTTAAGTACTTAGGAGTACTCATAATCAACAAATGGAGGGAATTTATCCTTACACTTGCCTTTGAGGATGATGTCCCTTTTGGTTGTCCATGCATTAGAAACTACAATATTTGCAATATTAAGGGAGGAGAAGAAAGTTACTCCACCAGATCCACAAAGTCAATATGATCTGAGGACGGTTCTTCTCCAATGGTAACAAATTACCTACTTACTAGAGGGTGAAAGAGAAGAGAAAGCTATTATATCATACTTAGGAGAAGAAGACGAATGAAATAACACCAAAAAGTAGAAGGAAATGCTCGCACAAAGATTATAATGAACTTAAAAGAAAACGTGATTAATTTTTAAACTATAGGATTAGAAGGTGAAGCATTTAAAAACTTTACTTTAGGACATGAAACGAGAAGACACTCAAGCATCACGTCTTAAGATAACATGGCACGAAAATTTGAGACGTTAGTTTCCAAAATGATGTAATAACTCAAAGAAGTAAAAAACATATAATTAATGCTTAAAACCCTTCATTAATACACATTGAGAATCACATCGTCTCAATCCCATAAAAGGTAAAAAAGTATTGGCCTAAAACAAAATAGTTGTAAACATACAACCTCGAAACTAATTACTTAAGTTATACTCAAGAAACACTAAAACTTGTTGATCCACCAAATTGACATGTACCTCATTCGTAACACAGCAAAAATTATTCTAACATTTACTCTGTCTAAACCAACAATTAAAACATAATACACAATATATAGATATATACAAATATTCACTCACACTGCACTTCAAAAGATTTTTCTCTTTATAGGAAATTAAAACATAACTAATTACATTTACACATATATATAAATAAAATAAGAATTTTTTTAAAAACTTTTAAAACTACAACCGACTCAATCAAGAGCATCTTCCACAGTATCCTTTCTAACATTACCTGCTCGCGTGTATAATACGATCATCGCAGATAGAAACAAAGACACAACATAAACAATAAAGGATAAGATAATAATTCAAAATATCTCAATTAATCTCAAATAATCACGGGTATACATCATTTTACACATAACAATTGACAATATTTATCATCCAACTCAAGACATCACATAATATAGACAAAGTCAATCTACTTTTGGAAGACTTATGCATTGAATAGATCCCAAGATTTGCACCTATCAAACTAACCCCAATTTGTGTGTCTCATCTCATCACCATTAATCTCATATGACAGAGTTAATCCATATGATTATCCTAACCAACCCTCTTTCAAGCTGCAGTTTCAATCATATGAACCTCTTTCGACTCTCGCCACCTAGTAATATTTATCTATTTAATTCCTATTACTAGTAGAGTCAGGATATCAATCGTTAATCAGATCCTTAGACAATGCACATCCTATTTCTTAGCACAAATATTTTCTTTCATGAAAACGATATGCCTACGGATTACATACAATTCATATCATACATCATCAGTTTTCATTCATTTATTCATTCACTTTCCATTTCAATTTCAATAATATCAAGAAAACTTCACCACTTTATATAATCACACAATATCAATATCAAATACAATTCCTCAATCAATCATGCATAAAGACATATCCATAGGTCATACCTATCAAAGTCCTATCACAAGTCATATTCAATACATCAAACAACAATCAAAAGTTTTCACATGCTACTTTCTACCATCATTACTCAAATCAGGTCAATTAATCACACAAAATCAAACTAAACAATCAAACTCATTCAGTGCTCAAGGACTAGTCAGACCTAAAGACTTGAGCACTTATAATCACATATTCAAGTCTTCTACCATAGAGTTCTATTTGAAAGTAACTAACTAGTACAAAAAAAATAAGTTACTAGCTTTCCTTACCTGAGATGACGATTCCCAAAATAATTTTTCCAAACTAGTTAGTAGCACTAACTCAATCTTTAGGGATCTAGAAGTTATCCAAACAAAACCAGATTTCAGTATGATCTTAGTTGAGTTGAGAGAAATACTTTTCTCAACTGTCCATACCAAGATTAATGACAAAAACTTAAGAAAAAGTATAAAACGATGGATCTTTAGAGTAAATAGGAATTTACTCTGTTTGAAAATCTGATCGGATAGAAACGATTCTTAACTCCTTCTGCAAGATGTAAACAAATTCTAAAATAATAGAAATAGTCCTTAACTCCTCAGCTACTGCAAAATGTAATCAGATTCTAAAATAAATGAGATAGAAAGTGTGAGAAATTGAGAGAAAATAAGAGAGACCTATGGAGGATGGCTGGGAAGAGGAACGATGCAGGAGGATTAAATTTCTAATTTCTCTTTTTTCTTTTCTTTTCTTATTCTTTTTATATACATTATTAAGTACAAGTGCAATTCTGTCTTGGGGTTGCATTATTTATGAATTCCGAACTTGATTTATAAATTCCAAACTTGAGAGACTTATTTATTATCTAAAAAATATTCAAAGATAACAAATAAAATACAATCCGAACAAATCATATATATATATATATATATATATATATATATATATATATATATATATATATATATATAATTATAAAATTAATTATAATTAAAGTCTTGCTATATTGATAATTTAGACTACGTTTGCTTCTATAAATAAATACTCAAATAAAAAGAAAAAGAAAACACGAAAATCAAGAAATAAAAAATTAATTAAAATCAGAAAAAAAAGAGTTAACCACTCTTTCTTCCCATAAATAAGAAGATTTGGGAAGAAATTGCCTAAATATAATAAAATATTTATGGTATAATAAATACATAGATTATATAATAAATATTTTATATACTTACAGATGTAATTATTATATTAAATGTATATTATATTATTTATATAATTATTTTTATTATAAATTTATTAATATTAATATTTATATTATAATAAAAAAATAATTAATTATATAATATAACATAATAATATTTATTATTTTTAAAATAATAATAAATTTAATATAATTATAAATAATAATAATAACATATTAATAAAATAAAAAGGATTAAAATAGTAATAATAAATGTATAAAATAACAATAAAAGAAGATAACTAAAAATAAAATACTAATAATTTAGTGTTCAAAACTAAAACGAATAATAAAATCATAAATAATAAAAGTAATAATAATACAATTAAAATAATAATAATAATAATAAAATTATAATAATAATAATAATAATAATATTAACAATAATAACTTAATTACACAAATCAGAAACTTTTCCTTCAAATATTATAATCTTTTCTTTAATCTAAAGAATCAAAATTTTCTTATATTTTTATTTCAATTCCACTTGTTTAAATCCATTCTTAAAACTAAACAAAACATCTCTGAGTACTCACTTAAAACCAAACAAAGACATGTTTAAGAGCTTTTCTTTTAACGAGGATGTTCTTAGAAATTTTTCTTCAATAAAACATTTTTTAACATGTTATCTCTTCCAATTTATCATTTTCATTTTACTTTAAAACTATATTTTAATAGTTTTAAAATAAATTATACATAGTTAAAAAGTGATGGAAAATTGAGAAAGAAAATATCAGGAACATCAAACAATAATGAGATAAGAGTGAGATTCAACAAGGAAATGACACCAGCTTCAACCCAAAATCTTTAAGACATTGAGTTTATGGGTCTTAGTTCTTATATATTGTTCAACTTTCTCATTTCTATACTTACGTGCATCCTGTAAAGCAGACACTAATATTAATGATTCATGCATTTCGATTAAAAGACCCGAAGTAGCAAAGTCTTGGGTCAAAAGAATACTTGATGTTATTATTGTATTAAAATATCAGGATTCCAAATAAAGAAACTTCAATCATTTTTATTTGTTCAAAAAGTAAAAAGAAAGGTAATATCTATCCTTAAATATTAATCTGTATTGATCATAAATCTTAATGACCGAGAATTGTAAAATAATATAGTGAGGTGTCTTATACCAAAATGGACTATTCCTCTCCTCTCAAGATGTTTTTCTTATATGTTATACAACTTTCTCATTTCTATTATCCATTTAAGTTGATTACCGCCACAAACTATCGACTCTGATACCACTTGATGAAAAATTGAAAGGGAAAACATCGAGAAGTCAAATTAGAATGAGACAAGGATCAGACTCGCACAGGCAAATGACACCAACTTCAATCCAAAATCTTAAACATTAAGTTTATGAATCTTCTTTCTTATATATTACTCAACTTTATCATTTTCACTAAATACAGGACTAAATTCACACCTAAATATCTAACAGACTTTTACATAAATTTGAAAATCACATTATTTTTTTGAAATTGAAATTTTCATAAAAAGTAAAAAAGAGATATTTACTACAAATGACCTTACCATAATATAAATATATTAATCATTCATTTTTATGGTATATATTTTGGAGTAAAAGGTGTTAGGATTTCTTTTATGACAGTAAAATTTTATACTCTGTTGCTCATACTATCGAAAATGGATTACATAAAAACGTTGCAACTAGGAAACTTACCAATCTTAAACTTGCATGTCAAACAGTTTTTCGTTCATTTTCTAAAAAGTTGATAAGATTGTTCTGGCTTAATCAAATGGGTTAAACCAGAAAAAAAATAATTTATTAATTGAGAGATTCTTCGACAAGAATATAACCACACCCAAGTGGTATCATTGATGTGACCAAACTTGTAGAAAGCACGTTGCAAGAGAAAATATTTTTCGAGTGCCCACAGTTCCTGTTGGGGAAGTGACACAGCATAAAAGTTCACTTTTTTTTCCCACCTTAGTCTTTACTTAATCATTTCTGCCTTTTGATCCTGAGAAAAATAATATTTTAACACCCTTAAATATAATAATGTATATTAAAAATTTAAATTAAAAAATAAAATTAATATAATCAAAATTATTATTTTATCATAGACCTAATTAATCCTTTTAATCGAAATTGGTTATATGATCGTATACTTAATGTTGATATTGCTAACTCTTCTTAACTGGTTAAATTGAGTTGGTGATTGCAAATACAGCTGCCATACTCATAATTAATCAGTAAAAATGTTAATCAAAGTAATTAGTTCTATCTCTTATAATTAAAAAAACTGATAAGTAAAAGGCTCATAAGTATGAACTTTACCAATGTCTTACAATGATCCAATATTTTGAAAGTTTATTACTATTTTTATAAATAAAAAGTATTTTTAAAAGTAAGATTCGTGTCTCTATACTTTTTATTTAAATATTTATTAATTTAATTGTCAAAATAATTATATATATATATATATATATGTATATATAATTATATATAT
>Ga0209489_107175_pt1 | contig 16934 bp, 8 predicted proteins | sample SiratrowhiteBW_FD_187527 | JGI IMG/M metagenome (GOLD analysis project Ga0209489, IMG submission 187527) | Root nodule microbial communities of legume samples collected from California, USA - Siratro white BW (SPAdes) (version 2) | ecosystem: Host-associated > Plants > Roots > Nodule | place: USA... | reverse complement strand
ATATATATATATATATATATATATATATATATATATAGATATATATATATATATATATAATATTCCTTTTTTTAAACAAGTTATATATATATAGTTGTTTCTTTTGAAAACTGAGTTCATAAAAGAAACTCTTACATATCTTGAAAAATATCATATCATGTGGTTAATAAAGTATAATTAAGTTGTCCTATTACATTTCTTTTCTCTTTTTTTTTTTATTAACAACTTTTGAAAAATTTCATAATGCTACTTTATCCGTAGTTAAAATTTCATAATACTACTCAACTTATTTGTTTATACAGTAATTTGTCTTTTTATCCTGGAATTCCTATGTAATCCTTGAATAATACAATAAGATAATAGTGATGTCTTTTTTCTTATGGGAGACTTTTTGAATATTAATGTAAAATTTAATATATATAATTAATGTCTTCTTATGATCTTTATACATAAGAAAAAAAATATTAATGTAAACTTTAATATCTATAATTAAATATTAGATATGCAATTGATTCTGTTGTGATAATAAGAAAATTTTGTCCTTATAAAATCTTTTATCTTATAAATTTAGAAAGAACTCAAATGAACTCAAACTTTAACAAATATTAATATTAAGATGATTTTTTTTTTTTAAAAATTCTATATTGTGTATCGGATCTCTTATATCTGAATATGTTTCATAGTTATTAGTTTTGATTATAGTTTTGGGAGTTATATAGGTAGAATTTCTTAAGTTAAAATTATTTGTGACCTAACTACAGTAGTTCACTATCTTGTTTGAGAATTAACAGTTGATCAACACATCTCTATCTCACACAGTAATTCAATAATTAAAACTGTTGAAGCTTCTTAATGGTGATATATCTGAAATTTTCCTGATAACGTCTTAGTTTGCCCGGCTAAGGTATAAAGAAAAAAAAGTAACAAAGAAAAATAAAATAATAGTAAAAAACACGAATTACACACTAAGAAGTGACAATGGAAAATAGAAAAAATAGAAAAGTGTAAGAAGGGTACGTACCTTCTTGAGAGAGTGAGAAAGTTTCGAAATTGTAGAATGATTCGACACGTGGCCTGAGAGAAAATGAGAAGAAGGTAAGAATATTTATTGTTGACATTTGGTGCCTCACAATTGAAAACTATAGAACATACAATTATGTTGTTAGATATTATTTTGGATCATGATATTTCCACAAACATCAAAATTTTATTCTTCATAACTTTAAGGTTTATTAGCGTTTCATTTCCTTAACCTATGTTGCTATAGCCATTTATCAAAATAGGTTTTCATGGACTAATGGTGATTTACTTTTTCACATAAGTTGCCGTGTCTCTTTGAAAAAAAAAACAAACATAATTACTTATAGTAAGCTTCACATAAGTTGCAGTTTCTCTTCGAAAAAAACAAATACAAGTTACAGCGTCTCTTTGGAAGAAATTTCAAACAAGTTGCAGTCTCTCTTGAAAAAAAAAACATAATTACTTATAATAAATTTTTTAACACAAGTTGAAAAAATATACATAATTACTTATAGCAAACTTTTTCACATAAGTTGCAGCGTCTTTTATTGAAAAAGACAAACGTAATTACTTTTTTCACATAAGTTGCAGTGTCTTTTATTAGAAAAGACATAATTAGTTATAGTAAAAGCTTTCACAAAAGTTGCAGCATTTTTGTAAAATAACAAACATAATCATAATTACTAATAGTAAACCTTTTCACATATGTTACATAAGAACACAGCTTGGACCACTCCACACCAAAACACCAAGCTGTGTATTAGACGGATTCTTCCTGCACTTCCGTGATCTCTTCTTACACCTTCATAAAATCTGAAATGTCAGTAATACCCTTGTAAAAATGACGAAAAATGGTACATAAAACAAATGAGAGCATCCAATATGTTAATGGTATACCAGACTCGACCCCATCCAGTTTACATTGTAAAAAAAATTACATACCGGATGACCAATTTATGGACAGGGTATACAAAATTACATACAGAATCTTGTCCATAAATTGGCCATCCGGTATGCAATTTTTTTAGAATGTAAACCAGATGGGGGTGGGGTCCGGTATATAAAAGTTTAAAATGCATATTGTGTGAGTGGGAAAGGATAAACAAAGGAGAGGTATGCGAATGAAATTGGTTTGTCTATTTGCCACCTAAAGAGATGGGTGTCCTTTAACATTATAAGGAGGAGTGAGTCATCAGTATATCACATGCCTATTAAGTTTGTTTATGGAGAGAGAAGGAGAGAAGATAAGCACAAGGAGTGTCATCTAGTCAGCTACTACTAAACAAGTTGACAACAAACTATTCTTCCTTTCTGAGTTCCTCTTCTCTTATCCCACTCCAACCCCATCCCCAAACCCAACCATATTTTAACAAGCCTCGGCGACTCAACACCGATACCCTCAAACCTATTTCCTATTTCGACTACCAACTGCTGTCACTCTCAACTCCCAACTCTTCACCATGGCTCCCTCTTTTCTCCTTCGTCCCCTCTCTCTCTCGCCCTTCTCTACCTTCTCTTTGCTCCCTCTTCTACCTACAAGTTTTCTGCAAAGTTTATATTTTTCTCAATCTTAATATTTAAAAAACAATGAAAAACTGTATACCGGATGACATCTCATCTCACAAAAATAATCCAAAACAAATATTAATATATTGGATTAGGTGTCATCGATATATATTTTTTAATTAATATATACCAAATCCAAGTCGTTTGGTATATATTAATTAAGAAAACATACATAGGATAACACCTCATCCAGTATATACAAATTTTAAAAAAGTATATCGAATGAAGTGTCATTCATTATACATGTCAAATTTATTACATATCGGATCCGGTCTGTTATCAATTTGACGTGTATACCGGATAACATCTCATCTTATATATTTTCTTTTTAAATTCACATGGAGTGAAAGAGAAGAAGGACACAATGAGATTATGTAATTTTAAATTAAGGATAAAATAGACTTTTCAAATCATAGGACAATATCATAAAGTGAGAAGAATCCGTCTGTGTATTATAATGACATAGATTTTTATTTTATATTACTAAAATTTACAATGAATGAAAATGACAACTAAAAATGTTCATTTGAATAAAACAACTTTCATTTTTGTATATAGAGTAATATTATTATAACCGTTGTACAAGTGGATTGGAGACAAAATTAAAACAAAAACTAATGAAATATCAACAAGTGCTACATCTTAAAATGATTGATTAGTCAATCAAAATGTGTAACCTATATTCCACAAAACCTAAACCCTAAATCCTAAAACGGGAATGATTGGTTAACCAACCAAAACTTGTGTAGCCTATCCTACAAATTCAAATTTCCTTGTAGACAGATAGATTAAACTTGGTTAACCAATCAAAACTTGTGTAGACTATATCTAATTATATTTTTATATTTTAATATATCTTTTTCTATTATAACACTGTTTTATAAGTTGGCGAAAATTTAAGAGATTAATCATATTAGACTTACCCAATAGAACAATTTCATTTATTTAATCATATCTTTTCATTAAAAAATTTCCCTCTAAAGATGTAATGATACATTTCCCTTCAATTTATTGCATTCTCTATAATCTCCCAAATTTTTCTATTAAATACTCTATCCATCATTGCATGTTGCTAGAAGTGTTTTTTCATGATAAATTTTTAAAAAACTGTTTAGATTGCCTAGATCATAGCATTTCTTCCACACTTCCTAACACTTTTTCTTCTCCTAACAATAGACAATTTAGGTCATCATTAATGTGTGACAAATTCTTTCTCAGTAGTTGGTCTTTTGTTGGTAGCCTCCCCATTATCAATCTATATAGGAATAATTGAATTTTTGGAGGGATTTTCTCCTTCCAAATTGCTATGAAAATTTGTTTGATTAATGACCTATTTTACTCTTACTGGATGTTAAGTCAATAATCTCCTTTCGTGGAAAGCTTTGGTACACTAATTTGAGTGTCCTAATTGTAGTGAAAGGGCATTAGTAGAAAAAAAGACATTTAAACGCGGTTGAATAAAGCTTACAAGCCCGATTGTACAACCGTGATTGATTCAACCGCGATAAAAAGTACTGAAGATACAAACGCGGTTATACAACCGCGATAGAAAGTATATCATACCACCGCGGTTCTTCAGAAACCGTGTTGAAAAATGGCACAGAAGGTTCAAAAATATACAGAAACTGGCACATACCAGTGCGGTTGTAGAGGGAACCGTGCTGGTATGGCACATACAAACGCGGTTGTTAATAAACTATCTTTGCGATATCAACTAATGTAAAACCCAAGTCATCAACATGCACTCCTGTGTTACTATCAACCCATTTACATTTAAATACCGGTACTCTAAATTTCACATAGTCAACTTCCTATATTTCTTCAATTACTCCATAATAACTTATTGTAGCAATGACAGGATTGTTATCTTTTGAACTAGCAAAGTGCATTGACTCTGCCTCAAGGGTGACACCACTATTCTGCATTGTACTTTTTTGATTCTCAGTGTTTGTGTAAAAAGAGAATTTATTAATATCATATCCAGACCATGTTATGACATCAAAGTTAGGTCCTCGTACTAACCATTTCAAATGTTCAACATCACAAGCCCTTTCACCAATTTTCTCTTTAAACCATTTCACAAACGTCTTGTTATGTTCATTTAACAATCACTTCTCATTTGCACGTGGATTCACTAACTTCAACAACATTTTGTGTTCATTTAAGAAAGGAAGAACATCGTCAGTATTGTTCAAAATATACAAGTGTGCTTGGAGTACCTGTTGTTGATCTTGTCAAATTACTCTCACACCTCGTGTGCCTTTGCCTTCATGCATTCCTTCATACCTAGTCTTTGGGACGCCTATAGCATCTACTTCTAACATATAATTGGTACCTTAACTCCTCGCAAGCAGTTACAAAAATTGATCTTTTCAGATTTTGATAGGGTATGACATGCTGGTGGCAAGTAAGTTCGTTTACCATGAGGTTGTGGTTGTAACTCCAACCGAACACCCATTTCAACTAGATCTTTACGAGCATTTATTTCATCCTTTGTCTTTCCTTTAATGTTTAGCAATGTCCCAATTATACTATCACAAACATTCTTTTCCACGTGCATTACATCTATGCAATGTCTAACATCTAACTTGGACTAATATGGAAGTTCAAAGAAGATCGATTTCTTCTTTCATATGTTTTTCATCCCACTATGCTTGACAGTTTTCCCATAAGTCACTTCAATGTGGCTCACTTGATTATAAACTCCGTCACCAATTAAGGGTGAAGGTGCAGTTTTCTCTTCCTAATAGCCATTAAAAGCTTTTTTCAACTTGCGATAAGGATGATTACGTTTCAAAAACTTTCAATGGCCAATGTAACATGTCTTCCTCCCATATTTTAGCTGATGGTAACTCGTGTTCTCTTCACATATTGGGCAAGCATGATGTCCTTTGACACTATAACCACTAAGATTTCCATACGTTGGAAAATCATTAATAGTCCATAGTAACAATGCTCGCAAATTGAAATTGACCTTTTCATATGCATCAAAAACCTCAACGCCTTCAGCCCATAACAACCTCAAATCTTCTATCAAAGGACTTAGATAAACATCCATGTCATTTCTGGGTTTCCTTGGTCCTGATATCATCATAGACAACATCATATACTTTCTCTTCATGCACAACCAATACGGCAAATTATAAATAATTAACAAAACAGGTTGTGAACTATGTTTGCTACTTAAATTACCGTATGGATTCATACTATCTGTTGCAAGACCAAGTCTGAGATTTCTTGGATCTCTTCCAAACTTAGGATAGAAAGAGTCAATTTTCTTCCATTGTGGTGAATCGGCAGCATGTCGTAACAACCCATCACATTTTCTTCCATTTGCATGCCATGTCAAGTTCTTTGCATCATTAACATTGGCAAAAAAATGTCTTAATCGTGGTATGATTGGAAGATACCACAATACTTTTGCTGGAGGACCCTTTTTCATGTCATCATCACCACCGTCATTATCATTTACTATGTGTCTTGAAACCCCGCATCTAGGACACTTATGCAATCCTTCAAACTCTTTTCTGTACAATATGCAATCATTGGGACAAGCATGTATTTTTCGGTACTCCATACCCATTGGACACAATATCCTCTTCGCCTTATAGTGACTGGTTGGCAATGTATTACCTTTTGGAAGTATTTGATGAAACAGTTCTAGCAATTCGGTGAAATTTTTATCAGTCCATCCATTTCTTGCCTTAATATTAAATAATCGTAATACTGTTGACAAGCGGGAAAAAGTATAACAACCGGGATACAATTATGTGACTGAATCATCTTTCAATGAATCATACACATGTGCTTGGTGGAAACTATCTTCTCCAATATCACGAATCATGTCTTCCAGGCAATCCTCAGAATATACATTAGAATATTCACATTCAGTTGTAGATTTGCTAGAATATTGCTCCAAAACTTCACCATGCCAAGTCCATATTGTATAGCTCTTCAAGAAACCATCACACAGAACATGTTCTCGTATCAACTCAATATCTTGTCTTATCACATTTACACAATTCACACAAGGACAATAATATTTGTTATTTACTCCTACTCTATTCCTCTTAGCAAATTGTATAACTCTTCAACACCGTTCTCATATTCATCACTGATTCGACTTGCAGTTATCCAACTTCAATCCATGACTACGTTCAAAAAAGACATTATACATATTAAACAAAACACAAATGAAACCTAAAATTGTCGGGGATCGAACATCCCCGGACTCATACCCACACATAATACAAAACATAAAATGTCGGGGATCGAACATCCCCGGACTCAGTACCAACACGTCATGATAAACATAAATATTAGACAAAACATAAAATGTCGAAAATCGAACATCTCTAGACTCAATACCAACACATCATGATAAACATAAATATTAGACAAAACATAAAATGCCGGAGATTGAATATCCCCGGACTCAATACCAACACGTCATGATAAACATAAATATTAGACAAAACATAAAATGTCGGGCATCGAACATCCCCGGACTCAATACCAACTCGTCATGATAAACACAATACAACCACAGCGCTATAATCTAGGTCTCTCTAACATCATCCTAGTGTACAAACTAATATAAAACACCAACAAAGTAAATTAATTAAATAGAAACATTGAGTGGACGAACCTGAAAAGTAGAGACAGTGGCAGTGTGTGCACAACTATGGTGTAGAAGAGTCTACACAACAATGGTAGAGACCTGAAAATATAGAATCAAGTCAAACAGAAAAAAAATTGGATAAAGGCAGAGAAAGAGATAGCCTTCAACGGTGGTGGGCGTCGCGGCAGTACAAGAAGAAAATGTCAAAGAGAGAGAGAGAGACGTCGCGGTGGGGGTCTGAGTGGTGGTGGTGGTGGCTGCGGAAGCACCTCTGGCCGCAGAAGCAAAATTGTGGAGAGAGAGAGAGAGAGACGGGAGAGAGGTTGGTCGAATGGCGAGGGAGGGAGAGAGGCACTACGAGGGAGGAAGACAATGCACTGAGGGAGGAAGAGGAAGCACTGCGCACGCGAGGAAGAAGAAGAAGCAGCAGCAAAGCAAAGGGAAAGAACAGAGGGCACGAGAGGGGGGAAGAGTTTCTATGCCCTAAAAGAAGAGATACAAACGTGGTTGTTAGTGGAAACCACGTTTGTATGTAGGATACGAACGTGGTTGCCACTAACAACCGCGTTTGTATCTTCCTGCAAAACAATTTTTAAATTATTTTGCAGGAGGATACAAACGCGGTTGTTAGTGGCAACCGCGTTTGTATCGTCCTGCAAAATAATTTAAAAATTGTTTTGCAGTACAAACGCAGTTGTTTCAAGAACCGCATTTGTATCTTCCTACAGTTTTCAATAATAAATTATTTGTGGCTTATTATCGCGGTTCTTGCGTCAACTGCTCTGGTATAGTCTTACTTAATTTCAAAAATGCCACCGCGTTGTTTTTAATTGCAGTTCATTTTTAACCGCGATGATATCCCGCCTTTAAATGTGTTTTTTCTACTAGTGCTTTAATGAACCTCGATGCGCCATCAAGAGATAAGCTTTGAAGCACCACTCTAAAATAAGCAAAGGAGAAACATCTCTCGAGACGCACTCAAGATTTTCCAAAAATATTTAGAAATTTCAAATCTGTCAAAATAAGTACAATATATATAGACTCATGTAGAAGATAAAGAGACAAGATCGTTTCTTCCCTAGGAAGGTGGAAGAGGAAGAGACAAACTCATTCATTCCCTAAGATAGTGGAAGAGGAATAAACAAACTCATTTCAACCCTAGGTCCAAATTAAATACAGAAAAGTAAAAGGAAAACTTACATTTTTTTTATATTTTTTTTCAGATCATATCATCCTCCCTTTCTTCAAGAAAATTTGTCCTGAATTGTAGTTGAACTAATCCTAAAAAATCCAAGTTGTCAAGCACTTGTTTGATAAAATGCCTGAGTAATACCCAAAAGCTTTGAGTGTACCCAAAGCTCTGATACCAAATAATGCGAAGTCCCCCAAGCTGGAGGTGAAAAATAGAAACTGGAAACATCTATGATAATGGAGGAACGACTTAGGTTGCAGAATCGTTTCACTCAAGCTTCAAAGAGTGGCTCTTGGATGAATTCTCGAATGAACAAGATCTTCAAAAGTTTACAGAAAACTCAGAAATAAAAATAGTTGAAGAAAAATACAAGAAAAAAAAAGATAATACTAGGAATTAAAACAACACCTTACACCACCAAAATCCATGAGATAAGTAAGATGGTGATTCGCCACTTGTTACCTAACCCACAAGATAAGAATCAATGCTGGGAATTGGAAAGAACCTTGCGCCACTTAAATCCATGAGATAAGCAAGATGGTGAATCGCCACTTGTGACCTAGCTCACAAGATAAGAAACCCTAAGAGAGAAGCTCTCCACCTCCCTTGAATGAACCCCGATGCGCTATCAAGAGATAAGCTTTGAAGCGTCACTCTAGAATAAGCAAAGCAGAAACATCTATCGAGACACACTCAAGATTTTCCAAAAATTTCTATTAATTTCAAATTTGTCAAAATAAGTATAAAAGATTTCTTTATATAGACTCATGTAGAAGATAAAGAGACAAGACCATTCCTTCCCTAGGAAGGTCAAAGAGGAAGAGACAAACTCATTCATTCCCTAAGATAGTGAAAGAGGAATAAACAAGCTCATTTCTTCCCTAGGTCCAAATTAAATATAGAAAAGTAAAATGAAAAATTACATTTCTTTTATATTTTTTTCGGATCACATCATCCTCCCTTTCTTCAAGAAAATTCGTCTTGAATTCTAGTTGAACGAATCTTCAAAAATCCAAGTTGTCATCCACTTGTTTGATAAAATGTCTGAACTATTTCCTGAGTAATACTCAAAACATTTGAGTGTACCCAAAGCTCTGATACCAAATGATGCAAACTCCCCCAAGCCGGAGGTGAAAAACAGAAACCGGAAACGTCTATGATAATGGAGGGACGACTTAGGTTGCATGATCGTTCCACTCAAGCTTTAAAGAGTAGCTCTTGGATGAATTCTCGGATGAATGAGATCTTCCAAAGTTTACCGAAAACTCAGAAATAAAAATAGTTAAAGAAAAATACAAGAAATAAAGATAATACTATGAATTAAAACAACACCTTATGTCATCGAAATCCATGAGATAAGCAAGATGGTGATTCGACACTTGTTACCTAACCCATAAGATAAGAATCAACGCTAGGAATTGGAAAGAACCTTGCGTCACCCAAATCCTTGACATAAACAAGATGGTGAATCGCCACTTGTGACCTAGCTCACAAGATAAGAAACCCCAAGAGAAAAACTATCCACCTCCCTTTCATGAACCCCAATGCGCCATCAAGAGATAATCTTTGAAGCGTCACTCTAGAATAAGCAAAGGAGAATCATCTCTTGAGACACACTCAAGATTTTCCAAAAATTTCTATTAATTTCAAATCTGTCAAAATAAGTACAATAAATGTCCTTATATAGACTCACGTAGAAGATGAAGAGACAAGATCATTCCTTCGCTAGGAAGGTGGAAAAGGAAGAGACAAACTCATTCATTCCCTAAGATAGTGGAATAGGAATAGACAAGCTCATTTCTTTCCTAGGTCCAAATTAAATACAAAAAAGCAAAAGGAAAAATTACATTTTTTTAATATTTTTTTATATAACATCATCCTCGCTTTCTTCAAGAAAATTCGTCTTGGATTCTAGTTGAACTAATCTTCAAAAATTCAAGTTGTCATCCACTTGTTTGATAAAATGTCTGAACTGTTTCCTGAGTAATACCCAAAAGCTTTTAGTGTACCCAAAGCTCTGATACCAAATGATGTGAACTCCCCAAAGCCGAAGGTGAAAAATAGAAACTGGAAACGTCTATGATAATGGAGAAACAACTTGGGTTGCAGGATGGTTCCACTCCAGCTTCAAAGAGTGGCTCTTGGACGAATTCTCGGATGAACGAGATCTTCAAAAGTTTACAGAAAACTCAAAAATAAAAATAGTTAAAGAAAAATACAAGAAATAAAGATAATACTAGGAATTGAAACAACACCTTACACCACCCAAATCCATGAGATAAGCAAGATGGTGATTCGCCACTTGTTACCTAGCCCACAAGATAAGAATCAATGCTAGGTATTGGGAAAAACCTTGCACCACTCAAATCAATGAGATAAGCAAGATGGTGAATCGCCACTTGTGACCTAGCTCACAAGATAAGAAACTCCAAGAGAGAAACTCTCCACCTCCTTTTGATGTACCCCAATGCGCCAGCAAGAGATAAGCTTTGAAACGCCACTCTAGAATAAGCAAAGAAGAAACATCTCTCAAGACAAACTCAAGATTTTCCAAAAAATTCTATTAATTTCAAATCCGACAAAATAAGTACAATAGATATCCTTATATAGACTCGTGTAGAAGATGAAGAGACAAGATCATTCATTCCTTAGGAAGGTGGAAGAGGCAGAGACAAACTCATTCATTCCCTAGTGGAAGAGGAATAGACAAGCTCATTTCTTCCCTAGGTCCAAATTAAATACAGAAAAATAAAAGGAAAAATTAATTTCTTTTATATTGTTTTCAGATCACATCACGCCACGTATTGGTGTCAAAATAACGTTATTTTAGTTAAAAAATGTGTAATACACAAGGTGTAAAATAACACAATAAAAGTGTGATATTTGCTAGTGTGTCATAGTTGCTTCTTTTCAGTAATGATGTGTGATAGATACACTTGTGGAGTTGCCACATTCATTCACATGTAGGACTAGGTGGGGATGCTAGCTTTACCTAGACAAAGTAGTTTGGAGGTTATATCATGCTTTTACAAGTAAATAATATACATAATTTGATTAACTTAGATTTATTTTCAATTGAATATATAAATAATATTTTGTTCATGACTTTCCATGGATGAGAAGCAAGGATATGAATCCCACATATCAGGAAGCTCTCATTTAGACTTCATGTTATATGACCAAACCTCATATGTGCACAGTTAGCACTGTACGTGTCTTGATAGATGGTGTTATCATGATGGCGTGATGTGGGCTCCATATGACCTTCGTCCTATGAAACCGTTTGAGGTAATATCCATGTTCTTAGGATATATCTAGATCGGAACATGCTCACATCGCCATTTATTAGAGTTGTGTACTACAGTAGTTTGGGTACAAACAAACGGTTCCTCAACCTCCCCCACCATTTGTCAGAGTTGTGTACTATAGTAGTTTGGGTACAAGCTGGTGTAATCGTTGTTATTGATTGTCAATGGTTGCATTTTGTCGACCACCTTATTAACAATGTGATATTGGCTTCACATCCATTAACATGTGCAGTCAGATAGATGTACTAGTTCAGATAAGTGTCATATCACACCTGTACATATTTATAGGGACGAACGAAGATCGATCGTATGTATTGTCACACTATTATCCAAATAGTCTAGATTATCGTGAGTGTAACATCCTTGAAATTTTAAATAAATATTATTATTATTATTAATATCATTAATAATAATATCACCATTATTAATACGAATTATAGTAATATAATTTTTTGTATCATGCTCATAATAGTATCCACATTACCTTTAAGTTTCTTTGCATCAATAAACCTTACGACTATGCTTCATCTGTATTACTTTACTACACCAATAATCTGAAAGGATAAAACAGTAAATGAAATCTAAAGGACAAAATGATAAAAAAAAAAAAAATATATATATATATATATATATATATATATATATATATATATATATATATATATATAAATAAATAAATAAATAAATAAATACACACAAGCCTCAATTTAGATAAAATCAAGAGTTGGCATTAAATGGCATAGCAGATAAGAAATACTACAACCAAGGTCAATCCTTGTCGGGCCCAAAAAAATAAAAAAATAAATATTTATTTGTCTTATTTTGGCTTATTATTTTTATTTGCATAATTGTTATTTATTTATATTATGTTTATTAGTATGTTTTCTTTTTCTTGTTTATTTATTTGTTTTGTTTTTATATTTTGTTTGTTTTGTTACTTTATTTGTCTTTATTATTATTATTATTTTTATTTGGGAAAAATGACATTTTGCAAAGTCACACTTATTTATATTCATTTGATTAAAGGTACCATCTTAGGACGGGTGTTGTGGGTGTTAATACCTTTCTCATAAGTAACCGACTCCCGAATCTTGAATCTGGTTCGCAGACATTTTATTATTGGTTTTTTTATGGTTTTCCATAATAAACTATGGTGGCGACTCCCAATCTAAATTTAAATATTTTTTTAAAAAAATTTTGATCTCCCCGTCATGATCTGGTTACGACAGATGGCGACTCCACTAGGGACGTTTGAGAGAGTCATACCAATTAATTAAATGAGTCAAATTTGTGTGGTCTTCTATTTATTATTTTTTTGTAAATAATATTTTTTATTATTTATATTATTTGTATATATTGTTTGTTATTTTTTTTAGGATTATTTTTTTATATATTTTTATGTTGTATAATGCTTGTGTATTGTTGCAATATTGAACCCTAGGGTAGAAGTCATGATATATATATTTTCTTGGGAATTTTTTGGTTATTTTGCAGGTAGGGGTTGAGTATGCATTGTTCTCCCTTCACACACCTTTGCATATCATGAGTGGAATCCTATACCCGAGTCTGTAAAGCTTAGAAATAGAGGAGTTGTGTAGCAAAACTGGGCGGATGTACATCCTAACCCAGGTGTACGAAAACTCCAGCTAGAGTTTGTTCCCTTTATTTTCATGTCCATAAAGATTGTCATTACTGACTGATATGGATGTGTGGTAAAGGAGACCATAGCTCTAGTGGCCTTTATTAGGAAATTAAGATAAGTCACCCTTTGTGAGCACATTTACATGCCTAGAACTTAAGCCTCACTAAGGCAAACCCTAAGTAGGGCTCTAAGGGAGACTTTTTACAGCTCAATTATCCACTGTCATTCATTACCAACAAGTATTAAATAATTAAAGAGTATCAATCTCATTTTTTTCTTGCATACAATACATTTTTTTTTTAAATCAATCTCATATTTTTTAAAGAAAATTTGTGAGAGTGGTCTAAGAACAACTCTGGCTAAGAAAGAATTGGTACTTAATTCAGTCCAATTGTGACTCACCTCTCTTTCTTTCTTGGGAGTGGGCTTAATAAACTTTTTTCCTTGAAAAAAGAGAGAGTTTTTTTTTTCTTTATTTCTATTCATAAGTATCAATCTCACTTTTTTTTAAATAAAATACTAGTCTCATTTTTTTTAAAATCTATTAAATATTTTCTTTAAAAAACAATAACAAAAAATTGATATATGAATAAAATAAAAAAAAACACTAATCTCATGCATCACATTTTTTCTCTGAATAATAATAATAATAATAATAAACATTATAAATAAAATAAAAAAACATTAAACATTTTGGTCTCATATGCATTGTATATCTTATTTTTTCTAAAAAATGATTTTGGAAAATAAAAGTAAAAAACATTAAACATATTTTCCTAATATGGATTACAAACTTTCTAGGATTTGAAAAATAAAAAAAAATTAATTATACATATAAAAAAAATTGATCTCATTTTTTCCATACACATGACATATTGCTTTTCTTCTAAAAAATCAAAGAAATATGGTCATGGATACATTCATACAACATTAAAAAAAAGCAAAATAAAATTTCCTTCATCAATAGATTCCCATGATATTGTAAAAAAAAAAAACTAAAATAGTTTCATTCATACATTTTTTTTCAAGATTAAAAAATAATACGAAAAGGAATTGCATCTATTCATTTATAAATACATAATCATTTACAAATTTATATATTTTAAAAAAAATAATAAAAGAAATCGGGATTCATTCATTTATACATTCACCTATGACTTCATACATCTGTACATATCTCAAAATTTATTCTCATCTAAAGTTTCATACATTATTCATGTACTCAATGTAAATAACATACATGCATTTTATAAAAAAACAGTTTCAAATAGAGTCAATGCATTCATCCATGCATCTTCATAGCCTCATGCATTCATGCATTTTCAAAGTCTTATTCAAAACAAATAAAGAAACAAAAAGTATAGAGTTTAATTTCATATTATTATTTCAATAAAAAATAGATTTCATATATGCATCATGCATTCAATAAACAAAAATGAAAAAATATACATTTCCTATATGTATTTTTATCATGCATTCATTTATGCATCTACATAAGAATTCTCAAATAAAATTTCATGCACTTTCATTGCACTTATGCATTTCTTTTAAAAAAACGTTCAACCTCATGGCATTCATTCATATATTTTCAAAACTGAAATTTCATACCTTATTAAAAAAATAAGAAAAAAACAAAAGAAGAATTTCATGCATTCTCTAAAAGATTTCATGCATACATATTTTTTAAATTTCATATATCCATTTTATGCATTCATATATTTGTATTTTCAAAAAAAAAAAAACTCACAACAAAAAGCATTCTTAGAAATTTTCTACATAAAAAAATATAAAAGAAACAAACAACATTCTTTTTGTAGTTGTTGCTTAATTAATTTGTATACATCTTTTGCTAATTTGCATGTATCTTACACTTAGACATGCATCATACTTCTAAATATATATCATACATTTATACATTCATCACACATTAAACATGCATCACATATCTTCATATACATCATACAATTACAGGTGCATCATACATTTTCAAAGGCATCCATACTACGTTCTCTAACATGCTTTTTCCTTAGGAGGAATTTTGAAAATACATTTTAAGAGAAAAACAAATAGAAAATAGAGTTTTATGAATTCATACATACATCCTCATTCAACAAAAAAAATAGTTCTCATTTTAAAAAAATAGTTTTATGCAATCATTCATTCATTCTCATTCAAAAATGAAAAATAAAGTTTTATGTATACATATATGCATTCACTTAAAATCAAAACTTAATAGAATTTTATGCATGCATCTATGCATTCTTTTTCAATTAAAACTAAAAAATAAAATAGAGTTTTATACATTCATTCATGCATTCTCATATGAAAATAAAAAAAAAATAAAGATAGAGTTTTTATGCATTCTCATTTTCAAAAAATAAAAAAAAATAGAGTTTTATACTTGCATTATCAAAAAATCGAAAATCAATAATGAAAAATAAAGTTATATGCATTCAATAAACAAAAATGGAAACTATACATCATACATGTATTCTCATAAATCATCATAGAATTCCATGTATATGTTCATGCATTCTCAATGCATTCATGCATCTCTTCCTAAATGTCAATATCAAACAAAAAAAATCAAGAATATCAAAAAGGAAAAATATTGCATACATTCTCAATGCACTCATGCGTCTCTTCCTAAATGTCAATATCAAACAAAAAAATCAAGAATATCAAAAACGAAAAATATTGCATACATTCGTACATTCATGCACCTACCTCACTTTTTTCAAGATTTATTTTGAGACCCTCTTGATGCGGTCATGGTCTCAACCTCACTTTTTTCAAAATTTCATTTGAGACCCTCTTGACACTGTCAAGGTCTTGACCTCACTAGAAAATAGAAAAACAAGGGCAAATAAAATTATTTCTTAAGATTTTTCCTGAAAAAATATGAAATAAAATAACAAAAAAAATAAATTAATTTTTTTTACAGAAAAAAAAGAAAGAAAAGAAGTCAGCAATGTAATGATTACAAGAAACATATACACATTGACCATTTTTTTGAAAGAAAAAAAAACATATTTTTGTAAATACTCTCTCCTTTGGAAATTTGTAAATTTTGTACATATATCAAAAATTTTATACATATAAGCATACATTGTCATTGAAAATATTTTTTTTAAATACATTTTCCTTTAAATATTTGTTTTGAAGAAAAAACATCTTTGAGTATCCATTCTCTTTTGAAAATTTATACATACTTTTCCAAAAAATAATACATTTGAGTATAGATTATCATTGTAAAGATAGCAAAAAAAACCAGAAAAATAAAATGTAAAGCATCCATTCATGCATATCATTAAGAAATTAAAAAAATACAATTTGGATCGTCCATTCATGCATTACCATCCAAGAAATTCAAAAAAATGGAAAATTCAAAAGAAAACCAAAAATAGATTTTCATGCATGCATGCATTATTTTCAAAGGAACAAATTCAACTTCTGAATATCTATATATGCATTCACAAAATCTCTTATGCATTTTTCTATAATTTCGTACATTGTTTATGCATTCTAAAAAATTCCATTCATATATGCCTTTTCAAAAAAAAAAAAAAAAAAATTGTTTTTTTT
>Ga0209489_107174_pt1 | contig 16937 bp, 5 predicted proteins | sample SiratrowhiteBW_FD_187527 | JGI IMG/M metagenome (GOLD analysis project Ga0209489, IMG submission 187527) | Root nodule microbial communities of legume samples collected from California, USA - Siratro white BW (SPAdes) (version 2) | ecosystem: Host-associated > Plants > Roots > Nodule | place: USA... | reverse complement strand
TATATATAAATATAAATATATATATATATATATATATATATATATATATGTATATATATAATGAAATAGAATTATAAAACAAGTTAAAATAATCTAATTTCTTTTAAAATTGACATGCATAAATTATATTTTATATGTTTTTTATATTTCTTAGTAAGTTTTAGCAAAGAAAGTTATTCAAATAGGATGATTTTCCATAGAATCCATGGTAATCACTGGTGTTTGTTAGTATATCGAAAATCATATATACAATTTTTATTTTTAATTTATACATAAATTAATTTGAACTTTTAATAAATTCATTTTATTTTATTTTGTTTTTTATTTTCTATTAAATATTTATGGATTACTGACTTGTTATCTTGGTTGGTGGATGGATTATCAATCTACATCAAACGAGGTCATCGTCGGACAATATAGATTGAAGTTAGAAAAATGATTTTTGACTTTTGAGGATAAAATTATGTTCTCGTTATGACTAAAATATGTTAGAGATAACGGTAAAAGCTGAATTATTTTAATAATTAATAACATATTCTTTTAAATAATTAATTATATGTATGAGTAATTATTATTATAATTATGGTAGAGATTATAATTAACATTAAGTTATGCTTGAGTAAGAATTTCTTTAAAATAGTTTTATAAGGAGCACATTTTTATTTCTAAACAACTAAAATCCTTAAAATTATTGTGTTTTCAAACATGTGATCAGGCTTTATTTTCTCTTCAATTCTGAGTTTTGTAGAGAGAAAGAAATAATATAATAGAAGAATAAACATAAATAAAATAAGTGAGAAATATATGTAAATATAAATAGTTTTATTGAAAAGAAGAAATAAAAAAATAAAATAAAGGTTGAAAGTTACATTTGGTTGGAGATCCCATATTGATTAGAGATTGATTAGAGATGAAGTTTTTCAATAGTTTATAAAGCAGGTGCAAACCTCACTTTATAAATGGATTTTGTTTTGTAAGGTTGAGTTAGGCTTAAAGTCTACTTCTTGATATGATATTAGAGTCTATCCTATCAAGGTTGTTGACTCTATCGAACCACTCGCTATCGGATTATCCTTATATATAAATTTCACGTGCTTGAGTTGAAGAATCATAAAAATAAGTAATTATTTAAATTTTAGTTTTTTTCTTTTCCGAGTAACATGAGTTTCTAATTTTGAGTTCATGTTAAATTCTATAATTTTAAAGATATTTTAAATTATACGGTTGAAAATGAAAAGTGAATATTTTTAGAATGTATAATTCTAAAGTCAAAATTATATTTTATAATATGCAATCTAAAAATAAAATTTATGTTAAGAATTTTGACTTCGAAATTATATAATTAATAAATTATTTTTTTCTTTTAGATTATATATTTTTTAAATCAATTTTAACTTTTAGATTATGTAATTCAAAAGTAATTTTATAATTTTATATTTTAGATTATATAATTTAGAATTCAAAATTCAAAATACATATTGTTAAGTTAATTTTGATATTTAAATTATATAATCTAAAAGTTATTTCATAATTCAGTAAGGGATTTACTTCACAAAGTAATATCTAAATAAAAAGAGACACTCGATAAAAATAGCATTCGAGAGGGAAAATAAAAAGAACAAGACGATGCAGGAGGTTTCCCAATTTGTAACTTCAAATCCCATTCATGCTTTGAAGCAAACTCCTTACTTTTTCACATTGGTTCCTTTTTAGAGGATTGATTTGCAAGTCTAAAACCGCACATTTTTTAAACCTTCTAATGCCAAGTTAAATTTTTCTAAAAAAGCACTTATAAACTGTGAATCTATAAATCATTTTCAGATTATACGATCTAGAAGATTGTTAGAAAACAAAATATAATATAAAAATAGAAAACGAAACACAAGAAAAAAAGAGAGAAGGGTGTATGAACCAAGAGAAAAGAGTGAACAATAAGAAAAAAATAACACATGAAGGACAGACAATAGATTTATGGGCAATTTGATATTTTAGTCACTCTTATGGATGCATATGGAAGTTGTGGGAGTGCAAAAAGAAACACGCTATCATTGGTACACGTAATTGGCGCATGACCACAAAAAGAGAGAGCATTTGAATGTATGTATTGAATTCAATTCGAGTAACGTTATTCCTTTCTTCTTAATAATGGACAAAAACTTATATATGATATTATAAGCTAGGTTGTCTAGCAGGGTTAATTTTTAACTAGATGTAAAATTTTATCTAAATAATATATTATAAAGCTGAAGGGTAGCAGACCCATTTATTTTTCTTCTTTTTCCATTTTTCTTCTTATTCCTTTCTTCATCTTTACTTTCCCGTTCTTCTTCTCTCTTTTTTTTTTTTTCTTTTCAACTCTTACCTCTACTTTTTCTCTTCGATTATGTCATCGTTTCTCATCTTTTTTATTTATTAATAAATTCCACCAATTAGAAGGTTAATAAGAATAAAGTGCATCTAAGTATGCTCTCTTTTTTATTTAAAATCTTATTTTTCTTAATTCTTTGACCCTACATTGAATATCTCGTAGTTTTACTGACTTTATATGTGAATTTCTCATAATTTTACCAGCTGTATTAATTAAGAATAGTTACATCCTGACTTTGTTCATTTTTTTTATTTGTGTTTTTGTTCATTTAGCGATGTTCATTAGGTTCCTAAAAGTTTTAGTGTAATTTGTGATCTCTTTTGTATATTGTTTGGGACACAACCAGCTATTAAGTAAGAAAAATATTTTAAAATTATAAATGAAATTTATATAGATTATAGGACAATTATTCAACATTATTTGGTACTGGAATGATTAAATTGGTGCCTTGAGATGTTTATATTTGAACTTGATATTGGTTTGGGATGGTTAATTTTTTTTATACTAGTTATAGTGGGCAAAGTATGTATTAAATGTATGTAAATATACATTTGAAACTTATTGGAATAGATCAAATACTTAGTTTGGATTTGGAATATATTTGAGTGAATTTTGAAAAAGTCATGGTTATGCATAATACACCCAACAATACTAACATTCAAAGAGTAAATTATCAATTCCAAATATATTTCAAGTACCAAATAATGATTCTCTTAATTCACTCACTAAATGTTAATTCGTCTATTCAAATATAAACTTGAGAATAATAAGTTAATTTATAATTTAAATCTGTTAAGAGAATTATATTTGTCAAATACATTTGTTATATTTTAAGAAGAATGTTGTATTTAATATTATGAGTTATATACAATTGGGCATGTGCATAAATATATGAAATTGATATTAATGTGTTGAAATGAGATTCTTGAATTTGCATTTTGAGTAGTTATATGTAAATCTGATAATTTGAGTATGTTATGTTAGTTTGGATGATTGGAGGTCACTTACTTAGAATGGTATGTTAAGTCAATTTATGATTTATAGTATTAAGTACATAAATCCATTATTGAAAGAATATAGTTTTGCTTTTATTGATGGTTTAAATCACATATATTAAGAAGAAGGTGGTGAAAAATTGAGAAAGAGTTATTGCATCACTCTTATATATCTTTAGTTGTATATTTATTTATACAACGAACTTAATTTATGGAGCTAAAGTTTATATGTTAACCATGAGTTTCTAGAAAGAGTTAGGTATTAGTCTTTGGTAAAATATATTTTATACAAGTCTTCCGGATGATATTATTTATTATCTTGTAGCTATTGAAACTAAGGTTTATAAATCAATAAGACTTTCGAATGGATTAAATAAAGTCAAATTGATTGGTTTAATGTATTTTGAATAATGGATAGTTAATATATATGTTTATATATTGTTTATATATTGACCATAAGTTCTTGATAGTTGACCCTTCTTGTGATTTTTTTTTCAACACCTTTTCTATTGTGATTATACTTGGTACAAAAGCATGTGACATTGCAAGTCCGAAAGATGATTTTGGATAGACCTAAATGGTTTCTATTGTATATATTCATACATGTGTGTGTGTATATATATATATATATATATATATATATATATATATATATATATATATATATATATATATATATATATATTCTTATGTAACTTTTTTAAATACATTGGTTATGTAACCCTTTGTGTTGAGTATGTATTCATATAACTGAACTGTTGTATACGTATCTAAATAGTGAAACTTTTGTTGTATGTATATAGTTGAATTTGTATGTATAAGGTTATATATTAGATACACCTAAAGGAATGAGTTTGTTATGTATCCTTGGTATCTATATGCTTGTTTAATTGAGTTAAAGGAGTTTGTTAGAAATTTCAAAATAATTTTCTAATCTAATTTCTTTTATATGTTTAGAGATGACACATAAACCTTATATCCCACTTAGAAATGATATATCTCATATAGCTAGAGCTATAGAAATAATGACTACAATCATGTAACAGTAGAGTGTTACGATGGAATAACAACACCAAATTGTTTTGCATCAATCTAAGACTGTCAGAATGGTAGTAGAGACAACCCAGATTCTACATCAACATCTCTTTTTAGTTTGGATGAGTTTATAAGTGACAGTTTGCCCAAGTTAATGGCAAAGTGAATCTTAATCGAGCTAGCCAATGCTTTAGAGACATAGAAAAAAAATATTTGAAACTTAACAATTATATGAATACAAGAAGTTATCCTATGTTATATATATATATATATATATATATATATATATATATATATATATATATATATATATATGATGATAGAGGAATTCAAGTTTTGGGGCTAGGTTAAGCAAATGATGGAAGGATAGAAGAGAAGTCATCACTTGAGAGAACTTTAGAGTGATATTTTAGAGAAAAATTTACTAACAAATGCAAAGGAGATTGAATTTATGCACTTAGAGTAGAGGAACTTATTTGTGTCTGGATATGTTTCTAGGTTTAAACTCATAACTGGATTCTACACTCAAGTCATGTCTTAAGCTTGGAGATTTAGAAAATTTAGTGTGGCTTCAGACAAGAGATCAAGGAAGAGACGATTCCCTTTATAGGGAATTTCTAGCTGTAATAAATAAAACAAAAATTGTATAGAGTCTAAAAAGCAACAACAATGTCGCTAGACCTCAATTTGGTGGACCTACATCCAATGAGAATAAACCGGTGTTATCGGTTATCAATATCAAATAACGGAAAATATCGGACAGCCAAAAAATCCTTTATAACTTTATAATAGAAACCATAACGGGTTATGGCGGAAATATTTAAGTAAAAAAAACTACTATATATACATATAAATATTTAAAAAATACAAAAAATAATTATATTTTCAGTTTAGAAGTTAAAAGTTACAGTTACTTCTAAGTTAAATTGTAGGTGCTAGATTAAGTTGTAGCTCTTGATTTAAATTATAGTGGTTAATTCTCTACAGGTTAAAATTGGGCCGGGTAAGGCCCAATTCCTATATACCTATCACTTTTAATTGTAATTACCAATGGCAGCAATGGCAGCAATGGCAGAAGTCAGAGGCAATCGGCGGCGGTCGGCAACGACTGACAATAAAGAACAGATGGCAGTAGTGAATAGTGGTAGTAGTGAATAGTAGAAAGGATAAAAAAAATTGTAAGAGTAGGTTAAAATATATAAGGTTTAATTGGGTTGGATAAAAATCACATTCAGTTAAAAAGTTAAGAATTAATTCTGTTTTGGGTTAAATTATAACTGTTAAGTTTAGATTATAGCTATTAAATTTAAATTATAGCCATTAGAATTTAAATTATAGAGTTTAGTAAAATTTTAGCTCTTTGAATTAGGGTTATTTACTAGTTTAAATTAATTGGGTTGGGTAAGGCCCAATTACTATCACCTAAATTTAAATTAGGTCAGGGTAACACCTCTTCCGGCCACATCTCTGTCTGCCGCACTTGACCTTCAATCTTTTACAACCATCGCGTCTATGCAGTTGCCGCGCACTCAATGCCTCCACGCTCACAACACGAGTTGCTAGACACTTTTTCGCCTTGGGCCGCAATGGAAAATCCGATTTGCCACCGTTATGTGGTGGCAGTAGTCAGTAAACCCGCCACCGCATTCCACCATGGCCGATTTTCGATAACATTGGAATAAACATAATCAAAAGAAGCCTTATTCTAGGCTAGAGATGACATATTATTTTCTCAACACCAAGCTCTTGTGAAATGTTATAGATGTAATGAATCACATTTTCTCAAGTAGTATACACAACCAATTACATATGTAACATGTTTGAAATGTCATAATTTGGACACTTGGCAAAAGAGTGTCATGTAAGGAAGGGAGCAACCTATTTTAGTGGTGTGTAATAGGGACATTATTAAGGCAAAAACACACCAAGATTTTAATCAGTGCTTTAAAGCAACTAAGTATAAAACATGATCGCATTTTGTTTGTAAGATGATAATGCTATAAAAAAACAAATCATATAAGACATAAGTGTTTTGTCTGATAAACAATATAAAATTATGCAATATTTTTTAAAAATTAGATAAAGCACACATAAGAATAGATGAAACACGCACCAAACATCAGACAAGGCAAATAAACTAAGCAAACCTTATACTTAAAATAAATATCCATGTGTTTACTCTATGTTTGCAAGGAATACCTGTTTGTCAAAGAGATTCGTTCAAAATCATATATCAAAAATCTCTCGAGACGTGAGCTAAAGCTATTTCATTCATCAACTTCCTAACAAAAAGATATTTTCAACTCTGACCTACCTATTTACACTATATAAAATACACATCAATCATGAATTTGTTCAAAAGGCTATACTGCCTATAAAGATAAGCAAGGACGTTATGAAGAGAAGGGAGCAAAGATCAGTGATAGAAGGCCATATGATAGACCACATGTTTCGCCATGGACAAAAGGATGAAGAAGGAAGAAGGATTTCAGAAGACTTTTCTTTTTGAGGAAAATGATTAATTAAAAGTCTTCCTTCTTCACAAACTTTGTACAAATATATAGAGTAGTATAGGATTTATTTGTGCATTGTATTTGGCGCCAAGGTAGTATATGAATTTGAATTTTGGGCCTTGTATTAGGGCAAAAGAGTATACTAGGTTGTCTAGAAATTTTAGGCCAAGAGAGAGAGAGAGAGAGAGAGGAGGCGCCTAGGGTTAGGGCTTATGTGGTGCACTGATACATGCTTCCCTCCCACTTGCACATGTCTTACTGTGTATGGAGAGCATTCTTTCCTATCCTGGTTTGACATGTGACATCCTTCCATTGGAGAGACTAAGGATTAGGGTATAACAAGGGTTAGGGTTTGGACATCCCATGCACTATAAATAGGGACCTTGTATTCATCATTTTTAAGCTTATGAATGAGAATTGTTGTGCTACCAAAATTATCTTGGTGTCTTTACTTGTTATTGAGCTCTCCAAAGAGTAGTCTTCTTCAAGACTTTTCTCTTGCCTTCTTCTAAGTGTGTTGGCCTAGGAGTGCATTGGACAATCCATAAAAGTCTTCTTAGATTATCAAATCATCTAGTATGCTTTTGATTATAACAAACACTCCACGTTTATATTTGGATTTGATCAATTATAGTTTATGTACAACAGAATACCCAGGTCTATAAGCATCAAGAAAAGAAGTGTAGTGAATAAGATTTTTAAGAAACATGTCAGGTGATTATATAATGAATGGACACTTTTAAAATAAGTGAACTAGATGATACCAGCAAGATATGTAATACCATAGAAAATAACTTTAGAATATAAACGTATTAGAAGCTATAAGTAAGATGACACCTAATTTTTTTTTTTTTAAAAAAGAGAAAATTTTATATAAATAGGAAAATCAATATCAAGTTTCATTTTTATTAAAAGCATCATCTCTTGAGAAGTGGTTCTTTCCCTTTTCTCTACATTCTCTCAAAAACTTTGTCTTCCTTCCTTATCAGACTGACACTCGGAGATCACCCTTCCTAGTATCGAGTAGAGTAATAGTGTCCAATCAAATTCTTGAATAGAGTAAATTTATTTTCTGCTCATCTTCCTCAGAGTCAGTTTTTGGTGAATTTCGTTCTTGATAGAGGTATTTTGCCTACGTCTTATGAGGCATCAAAATGAGTCTCTATTGGTCCATTATCCTAATATTATAGTCTGATCATTGATCATTGATAAGAAGCTCTTAGTGCAGGTTAGGTTGTCCATGATTTTAGGTTTTTGAAACCCTTTTGAGGGTCTTACTCTATATTAGTAAGGGAAGCTAATTTGAATGATTTTAATAGTAACTATTTATTTTATTGAGTATGAATTGGATGAATTTGAATTAAATTGAATGAATGTTTATGTATAGTATGATGTAAGAGACAAATAGAAAAGAAAAAGAATGAGAAATACTAAAAGAGACAAAAAGAAATAAAAATAAGGTGAAAAAAATATTTTCAAAAAGACAGTTGTACTGTACTCACAAGTTTTTGAATTCATTTCACATTGCTTCTATATTCTCTATAGTTTTTAGTTTCATATCTCATATTTTTCGACCTTCATCTTGGTCCCATCACAGCCTATATAAAGACCTCCTAATTTGTGACTCCATGTTGCTAAAATGTTATTAATATTAGAGTCTTGTCAAGCTTATGGTAGTATTTGCATGTGTGAAGTTCTTTTGACTATATATACACACACCTAAACACCTCAGAGTTAGAAAGTTTATCCAATGTAGACTGTATCATTTTATTTGAGCTACCATTTGGTTTGATAAATCTTAAGGAATTCCATTCACATTTGTATTGATTCCTTACTTTCTTGAAGAATGTTTTGCTAACTCCTTGCTTTTTAAAGAACAAATCTTTAATGAAGATTTCTTGCTTAAAATCCCCTTTTGATTATGCCAAAAAAGGGATAGAAATTAGAACAAATTTTAATTGATTATGCTGGTGTCTAATTAAAGCGTCTAATTGCTTAAATTTGGTATAGTCTATTGTTTAAATGTGTATATATAATGGTTAAATGTGTTCTGATAGTTGTTTTTTATCATTATAGAAAAAGGATGAAACCTTAGACAATTTGATGATCTGCTTAAACAATTTGTTAAGCTCATGATCCAATCTTTTGAGACACTATACGGTTCATGATCCACTCTAGATGCAACTGATTTCAAAATAGGTTGAATCAACTTTTTGGCAACACATAAAAGAAAGATTATCTAATAGATTATGTAATGCATGATCTAGTAGGCACCTTTTTTAGTTATTCTTTTAGTCCTACTTTTGCTATTTTGGTTTAACATACTTGACTTACATTTCTTACTTTTTCAATCTGAAACATAAAATTAGAGAATTCGTGAATAATAAGAGCTTGAGGAGTGGTTGTTTGATTCAAATCTTATCCACGAGGCTTTTGGGGAACAAAGGAAGAGAACGGTGGTGTGGATGAGCTTTTTGAATAGGGTTGCCCGTTGAATAAAATAACGATAGTGGGATTCTAAATCGAGATAACTTTATCAAATTGTGAATTTAAAATCTGGGAGAGGATCAAATTCCAAATATATATATATACACACACGTGTTTTCTACGACTAATATAAATATATAACACATGTAATTTTATTAATTTGATACACGTAATATTGGTTATTGTATGAAATAAAAATAAAATACCAAATTATATTTAAACGGTCAATATTAAAAGATAGTTACCACTTTAAGCAGTTATGTTATCTTGAACTTTAATTTGGATCGTTGATATGTTTTTAATTGAGGGTATATAAAAAAGTTTCTGAGTTTCCAGTTGGATCCAATTGTAAACTAAGTTTTATTTGATGAAAGAAAAGTGACGATGACTTTGGAAAATAAAATTTACTTAAATTTGCAAAACGTTCAATTGACACATACAATGCTATGGCCGGAAATGTGCAGATGAGTGGTGAGATGAAGTGCTTGCATGAATTGGGTTTATCGAAAAGAAAGGAGTAAAAAGTAAGTGATGATCAAAACGAGCACAGGCACCAGCACCTGGCACTGACTATGCTTTCCTGTTAAACCAAAAAATCAAGAAAAGCAGTCCGCGAATGGACAATGTTGTTACAAGGTTTACCAAATCAAAATACTGTTACATGTACCGGGCAACTGACTACAGGCTACAGCTGATGAATAAATTAGCAGTATAAAACAAAGAAAAAGAAAACCCATGCTTTCAAGATAAAATAATAATGATAATAATAATAATAATAATAAATAATATACAGAGGAGAAAAGAGGCTAACTATGAAACTTGACTCATTTCTTGGAACGTTTCTTGGGTCGCTTATCCTTGCCAGCACTGGCACTATTTTCCCTCCCACGCTTTGAACTTCCTGCATTTGTCTCTGCTGCCTTCTTTGGAGGTCTACCCACACTCCTCTTCGACTGAGAGCTGTTCTCAATGTTCTTATTCCTTCTATCCCCAGACCCTGATCCCCCTCCAACACTATGCCTTGATGCCCTTTCTTTCCCTTTATCCCCCTTTCCATTATTCACCGTTTTCTTCTGCTCTTTCACACCAACACCACCTCCACCTCCCTTGCTGCTGCTACTACTTCCTCCTCCTCCACCACCACCGCTACCACCCTTCACTGCTTCCACTGAAGTATTTCGTTTTATCCGCTTCAAGAAATCTGCAGCAGCATTCCTCTTCTTGTCAGGCACTCCCTCTGCTTTGCTCTTCTCTGGTTTAAGGGTCTCCGATGGCTTGTTACCAGAGGACCCTGCCTTAGGAGTGGAGTTAGAGGAAAGTTTCTTATTGTTGAGGTTCTTGTTGCTCCTTCTAAGACTTCTGGCTCCAGTGACAGGCTTTTCCTTGGCCTTGGGTGGCTCCTCTTCGTCTGTATCAGAAGAAGGTTTCACGGGAGGTTTTGAATCAGAAGATGGCCTTTCCTTCTTGTCATTGAAGATGGGTTGGTCACCCTTTTGGCCAAAAGTGGTCGAGGAAGGTTTCGCTGACATTGAACTGCGTTTACGGCAAACCAATATAGGACCAGAGGCTTTGTTCTTGGACAAGAGAGAATCTGGTTTAGTTAATGCTACGTTTGGAGGGAGTGAATCGTTCTTCCGAGATATAGGGTCGGACTGTGTTTGAGTGTCGTGGTTTTTCATCTCGGTGGTAACAAGGCGGTGCAGCTGCCGTGCCGCCTGTGACTCCGGAGAGTCATGGGGGAACATCACCACGGCGTTGGTGAAAAGGAGGAGGAGGTCGCGGAAGAATACATTAGTACAAGAGGAATACTGACCTTTCTGAACTCTTAATTGGATAGTTTCCATGTCTAGTGGCTGTTTGATTATATCTTTGCATCTGTCCGATTCCAGCTGCAACAAGAAACCACACCAAAATATGTTCACCAAATTGTCACAATTGCACGAGCCTACATCTGATGTCCATTCATGGTTAAATTTTTAACATGCGGACAGGTATTTTGTAATGCAAAATCATTGGGCTTTTCGTGCATATGTAAAAATACTCTTTTTTTATAGCACACGTGTACAAATACGGTCCACTCATGGATAAAACATATCTGAGTCTCTAAGTTCTAAGGTTTAGTCAGATCTAGTGAATTATTAATTATAATATAGATAAAACATTTATCATTAATTATTACTTGCAATTAATTTTTTGATGTATTTAGCATTAAAAAATCTTTAAAATAACCACGTGAGGGCGCACACATCTAGACCGTGCTTTTGCTGTTTCAACGAGAAAGGACGAGAACAGGAACAAAGAGGGAAAGAGCACAAAAAGCTAGGGCCCATTCGTATTTCCACTACCGTACACATTTTCCTTTTTATTCTCAAATCCAAACATTAACAGCTTAGAGCCAATACGGTAACACTCCCGTCCCGTCCAATCCACACATTCGAGACAAAGAACATTAGACTGATTACAGTTATTTAATGAAATATTAATTATAATTATATTAATATATTAACTTCGTTGATATCTAATTTCTAATATATTTATTTTAAATGGATAAATAAATATTATGAAAGAATATTACTTTATCTGTCCACAAAATACTTAATATATTTCCTTATTCACAAATATATAATGAAAGAAAATAGATGGATGTAGAAAAAGGAAACAGTAAGAAAAAGCAATGAATAACTTATTTATTTATATATATAAAAGAAAAACAGAAAGTATTCAAATTTAATGTTCAGAGAAGACAAAGTTAGATGACTACGACTCATTGACAAACACGTCACCGCCGCGAAGCATGGGCGCAAGAAAAGGGAACGAAAAAGAAAAGTTTAACAATAATAATAATTAAAAATAAGCTTGGTCTTGGTCAAGTGTTTTATTTTGGGTCGCAGTGAATAGGATATAGCCCAAAAAGCTCTTCCAGTAATGGGCTTAGGGCGATTCGGTCTAAAATAATTTAGATTGCATGCACACGCACTCAATACTGGGCTCACAAAACTGCATGTGCACTACTAAACGATAATGTGGCAATATTGATACTTACTTTCTTTCCCAAATTAGGGTAAAACAAAGCAATTTTCTCGTGAGAGAAAATTACGTAAATTGGCCTTATCGGCCCTAGGATAATGAGATATTAAAATAAAACATATTCCAAATTAAAAAGCTTTAAAAAGCTTGCATGTTTCACATCGAGACACTTAATGCATCCCTTAGATTTAGATATAACGTGCCAGTGCAAAAGAAATTTGTAAAATTATTTATCCAAATAATGTAATTAATTTTCACTTCTGACATAGTTGATCACTGATATTGAAAATTGATCTCTTTCTTAAAATAAGTGCCATGAAACAATACAAACATGGCCATGTGTCATGCGCACCTACCATTTTCGGCGGTAAGAAGTCATCAAATCTCTAACTTCACTTTAGTCCCTAGAACTAGAAACTAGAAATAGAAATGAATCCTCATCCATTTTTCTCCCTATAATAAAAATGATATTTTATCACGTTCTTTCGATTTTTATTATCGATCGCTCTTTCTAATTCACAAACACGGTGCCCATAAAAAACCAATCTGTTTCAAAAGTGGTCCCCTTTCGTTCGACAGTCACGATTTCAAGAACGTATCCGCTTCTTGCTTGCAAATAAATTTTGCAATCTTTTATTTGTTTAAAAATAACTCATCTATTTTCTTTTATTTCATTATTATTTTAAGCATAAGAACATTGTATATATATTTTTCAACGTGCATGCATGTTTCTAAAAAAGTAATTTGCTTTAATAATAGAATAAAAGATTATCATTATAATTTTTAAAAATTTGAAAGAGGGTGAAATACCGGTTTTATCCATGCGAAAAAAGAGTAGATGGAATACCTGGCTTTCAAGACGGCGCTCGAACAATGAGCTGTGCTCGTGCCCTTTGATCAACTCCAAAATTCCAGCCAACGGTTCTGATTTAATCATCGCCACCTCGTCGTTCTCCAGAGGTGTGGAGGAGCCACCTCCGCGACCGTCGCCGCCGGAAACTTCTTTCCTCCGCCGCGTCTTCCTCTTTCGTGTCAAGCTAGCTGAGCTCTGCACCTCGCTGCTCTCCCTCGTCCCTCCCTCGCCAGAGTGAGCCACCGAGTCGTGCAACTCAGACGAGTCATCATCCTGCTCCGGCTTCCTCTCGTCACTCGGAGGAACCGACTCACACGTTGGCACCTTCGCCAACGCATCGTAGCTTCCGTTATTAGATTCCTCCCCAACCGGCTTTCCCTTCCTCGCAACCGGGTCCGGTTCTTTCGAACCGGTCTGAACCGGATCCGGTTCGACTCTTAACTTTGCGTCACCTTCTCCGGTTTTATCAAACCTCGAACCGGTTGAGTTAGACTCGTTAACTGACTGGTTCTCCCGGTCCGATTCGTCGCCCGTTGTTGGCAACATCTTGTCAGCGTTCGCGGTTCTCTCCGGTTCGGAATTCGCCGGTCCAGCCTCTTCTACTTCTCCGCCGGTTTTGTCGTTTTCCGGCCGCGCTTCGCCGGAAACCGCCAGATCTGGTTTCTTGTCGTCTTTACCGTCATTCTCTTTCGCTTTCTCCTCCTCCAGCCTCTTCACCTCCAACTGCAGCGACCTTGATGTAAAAACAACGAACCAGAAAAAGAACAGAAATTAAAGAAAAAGTTAAAATTAGATCTAAAACCTAAAAAGAATAAAATATTATAAGGAGAATTTCGAAGATTTACAGAATGGAAACGTCGCGCCGCTGGACCTCGCGGCGGAGCTCGGCGACGCGGAGTTTCCGCAATTCGTCCAGCCACGGGACGTGATCGGAGTTGTCGCCGTCGGCGGCGCCGTTCTGTTGCGGCGGCGTAACGCCGTCGTTGCATTGGTCGGCGAATCGGCGGCTGAGATCGTGAAATTTCTGCTCACAGTGGCGTGCGGTGGCGAGGAGGCGCGTGGCGCGCGACTGAACCTCCATGGCGACGGAGTCCCAGTCCTTGAAGCCATGGCGGTTGACGGCGAACGCTAGCAGCAACTCCTCCCACGTGCCCCACGCTTGGTTGTTATGGTGGTGGTTCTTGTCTCTGTCAGGTTCTGCCTCTGCCTTGTGGTTTTGGTGGTTTTCCATACGCTACGAGAAAGACGAAAGAAAAAGAAAAATATGTTGTGGTTTAACCATAAACTGGCTCTTTCCAACACCCGCCTCCTCTTCTCGCACCTCTTCAAATCCAATCCCTTAATTATTATTTTTTAAATAATTCTTTTAAACTAAATTAACTTTAATTAAATAAAAATTAAAACCATCCATTAGGGTTTTTTCCTGCTTTTTCTTTGGGTTAAGCCTCCTCACAAATCCCTCTTATGAGTTTATGGCTTTTGGTTCCCAAAATTCTTACAAGTTCATCATCTCATAGGGGTTTTGGGCGTGGTGGTCTTGTGTTATGTGTGTGTGAAGGTTCCAGATTGTGAGATTGTGGATTGTAACGTACTGTGCACTAACGTCTTCGCTCCACGGGCCTTACTTATCCTCACCACATTACTCCCTGAATAGAATTAGGATTGTGAGAGAGTTTTGCTTGCTACTTGCGACACTGACCTTTCAAATTGAATCACCAATTTCCCCCACTCCTCAGCTTCTCTTTCACATTGGACTCTTCACCCGTTTTGGGTTTTTCTTACTGTTTAGTGGCCCAATTAGACCAACTTAGACGAAAGGGTGTGAGCCCTATTGTAATTTAACTAAAACACATTTTTCAATAAACAAAACTATTTTCTTTAATCTTAAATTCATTACAATTTATTGTCATTAATGTTGCCCAGCCATGTTGTACCCAGGAATCAGTTTACAGAGGGATTTATCTATTATAAAAGGTGTATAATATTGTTTTTATTATTAATGATAAAGTATGTATATATATATATATAATACTATTTATTATTTTTTCTTCAACTTACTTTATGTTTAAACTGAGTCGATTGCTTCAAACCGTGGTTAAAATTTTCAAATAATTCCTATTTTCAATTTTCATGTAATTAATAGAAATTTTAGGACGATGATTAAGAAACAAATGAAGGAGTCATTTAAAAATTATGGCATTAATTTTTTTTAAATAGTAATTTACAGTATTAAATAGAATGTATTAACATTTATTCAATAGAAACTATTAAAATGTGAATTTGGTAACTCACTTTAGTGCACGAAGTGTTGTTATATCACTGTGCTGTTTCGTCTTAAAAAAAAATTAGTTTTAAAATTGGCGTAATTTGCATGTTAAAATAAACTTATGATAATTTTTGTTCACTGAAAAAAAATTAAGAGAGAGCTTCAAGACAAAACAAGACAAATTATAGTCAGCAAGTTGTGGTGAAGCTTTGGAATGATAAGTTGAGAAAGAGGTGGTGTAACAAGTGTTTTTGTTCAAGATATAAATTAATTATTTAGGTAAAAATTAAATATGATTGTAAATGTTGTTTACTAATTATTATACTTTTGTTTAAGATTTAATGAATTTACAAGAATTTAATTGATTTTAGTACTTAATTAATTGTTATAAAGATCAAAGTATATATTTATTATTATCATAATTTATTCCTTTTGATTAAAAAACGTAAGTGAAACTTAACATATTTTGTTATTTTATAATTTTATGATAAAAATCTTTAAAACTTAAACAAGAACAAGTTCAACTAAAAGCTATAGGAATTAATTCCTTTTATTAAAAATGACTCAGTTGAACAAAATAATTAAAAATAATATATATATATATATATATATATATATATATATATATATATATATAGAAATTTAAAGCAATAAAAAATGTGAATATAAACAAATTACAGAGTTTAAATCAATTTAAAAGTAATTTAAATGTTTATAAATCATTCTTAGTCTCGACGTTTTCAAGTATATGCATCTATAATTTTGTAATTTATATCTTATCTGCTTTTATATATAATTGATATTTTTACTCAAATGACATAAATGAAGTAATTAGTTATATTAATTATTTTAAGATATAATTGATTATTGAATCATGTTTAAAATAATAAATTCATAAATCATCAATTACTACTTTAAAATAATATAAATATAATATATTATTTCATAGTTGGTTTTAGATCTATTCAATAACAAAATAATTAATTATTGATCATATTAATTTTCATTTCGAAACTTCTTAATGATTTTTATTTCATATTTTATATATACACTTTTAAATTAATTCATTACATATTTTGTTTCAAAAATTACTTTTCATATACTCTAAGATTTGAAATGATATAGTATTGGACAGTTGTTTTTTAGGACTTATCAATTGAAGATTACACTTGAAAAACTTATTACAATATTCTTTTCCTAATTTAATCTTTTGAAACTATCACATCATTAAAGGTCATATCATTTAATCATTTTTCTTTTCTAAATTTCTTTGAACACCTAGATTTGATGTATTTGTATAATAGCTACACATGATGTTATTTCTTGAAATAAGCTTAATATATATATATATATATATATATATATATATATATATATATATATATATATATAT
>Ga0209489_107173_pt1 | contig 16938 bp, 10 predicted proteins | sample SiratrowhiteBW_FD_187527 | JGI IMG/M metagenome (GOLD analysis project Ga0209489, IMG submission 187527) | Root nodule microbial communities of legume samples collected from California, USA - Siratro white BW (SPAdes) (version 2) | ecosystem: Host-associated > Plants > Roots > Nodule | place... | reverse complement strand
TATTCATGCAAAAGTTTTATTTTAACTTTTCTTTAATGTCTCTTATATGGAACAAACAAAACAGACAATTTAAAATATATTTAACAAAATTTATTTCTTTTATAAATTTTTAATTATATATTTAATAGTAATTTAGATTACCTTTTAATTTTAAAAAATATAAATGCACATACATGAACTTATAGCTTATAATAGGATTACAAGACATAATAACTACATAAAAACTAATTTAAACTTTAAAATTGCCACCAATTATTGTCTAAATGGTATAATATGATAAAAATCAAAGAAATTGATAGTCTTGAAAAATAAGAATTACATAAATCTATTATATTGTTGTCTAAATATATAGTATTACAAAAATCAAAGAAATTGATCTAACTCATTTTATAGGATTAGGAGGTGTAAGGATGTAGAAAGCAAAATATTCTTTTAAAACTCGACCATTTTTGCCAACAATCCTAATGTTCTTTGTATCGTAATAACTTTTGATTAAGATATGAAAAATAGTCTAAAGATGACCACTAGATCATTTGTTTTTCTTCTTAGGAAAGGAGATATGTAGAAGGTTAAGAACTCTCTTCTAGTTCGTTATTTGAACAAAACATTGTTCATCTAAAATTATATAAGGCGCAAAGAAAATTTGGCAGAGGATTGACACTCACAAATAACAACTTTTCTTGTTACTTCTTCTCTTTGAAGCATGTCCTTGAATAGACGTCAGAAAAATAATTGTTGCATTCTCTTGTCTAACCATGGAGTAGCTTTGAACTTTCTTCTTTTTTGGATGATCTTAAATAGACTCAAATTTTGTCTAAGCATATCCTTAAATAGACTCAAATTTTGGATGAGTGAGACTGATTTCGCTTCCCTCTATTTGATCTTGTTTTAAATTCCCGGGAAGTTCATGAAACAGTTTTGTGTTTTGAAAAATCATTTTCTTACTTGAGGGCAAGCAAGAACCTAAGTTGGGAGGAGTTTATAAAGACTATATTTCAGTGTTTTCAACTACAAATTCTGGATGATTTAATGTCTTTAATGTTGAGCAAGCATTTAATGTTCATATTTTGCCTTATAATTAATGAAGAATGCATTGTGACCCCAAATTGATAAAGAAAAGGATTTCAAGAAGAATTGAGAGGAATAAGAGAAGATGAGCTGGAAAAGAAAGACAATACAGTTGTGAAAGAAATACAAAAGAGAAGAAGAGTACTGTTAGTGACAAATTGCTTAAGCGTCAAATTCAGATTGAGCTAGAAGTCACTAAAGACTTAAATGACACAAAAACCTAAAATTGGCAGGAGGTATAAAAGAGGAAAGAATCTTCATTGGAAAGGGAGTTGGCTGGCGGCTATAGTGAAGAACAGTGCCCTGCAGAAGAATGTCTCTTGTATTCATGACTGCCATGTGTAACTAACTTTCATCTATTTTGGGATTGAATGTAATTTCTTCACACTTTGTATTCTTGCTATTCATCTTGATAATGCATGGGTTATTCAGACTGTATTCTTTGTGTATACTTAATGCTTGAAGCATTTTCGCAACTGTTTCTTGAACTAAAAATCTTGAAATTAACTAGAAAGTAGTTTTGAGGTTTGGAAATCATTGAGAGTACCCATTACAATGCAACACCAGGGATGGGTTACATTGTAATGGTTGCATGAAACAAATGTACTTAATGCGGGTTCACTCTCCATGAAAGTTGGGAATAACAGTATCATGCAAGAGAACCTATGAATTTCAAATCACGAGGAATCGGGTTGAATGAATCTTATTTGTGCAAAGTCATAGGATAAACATGCGTTATTAATGATTTATGGTTAAGAATACAAATAGTTGAGTTAATGAGTTCAATCCCAAGATAGTTTCCCCATTACTGCATTTATACTCTGTTTTACTATTCATTTTTATACAACCCAGTACTGTTTGCAATCTGTTCTACATTAAATCCTTAAACACTTTTCGCTTAAGCCACTCCACTAGCTGAGGCTCGATTAATACTATTCCCTGTGGATTCGACACTTGTACTTATTTCTCTATATTACTTCTTGACTTGGTGTACTTGCCAAAGATAGTCATCAGTTGTCCCGGTCGTGGCCTACTTTATCCTCGCGTTTCTGATATGCATCTTAGTGGCTTCAGCGATGCGGATTGGGCTACTTGTCTAAATACACGTCGCTCTATAACTCGCTATTGTTATTTTTAGGGATCTTCCCTCATTTGTTGGCGTACCAAGAAGCAAACTATGGTCTCTCGCTCTTCCTCTGAAGTTGAATACCGTGCCTACGCTGCTACCACTTGTGAACTACAATGACTTTGCTATCTTCTCCGCGATCTTCATGTTACCACTAACCGTACCCATGCATTACATTGTGATAATAGGAGTGCATTATGTTTAGCTTCCAATCCGGTTCATCATGAGCGCACTAAGCACTTGGATATCGATTGTCACATTGTTCGTGAGAAATTTCTCAGTGGCACTATGAAGCTTTTTCCAAATTGTTTCTACTCTTCAGCTTGTGGATATGTTCACTAAAGCTCTCTCTCATGACTCTCTTTCTATGTTCCTGTCTAAGCTTGGGATGATTCATATTCATCACCCTCCAGCTTGTGGGGGGTAACATACTTCAAGGTCCAACCCAAGAAAAATGCATCAAAAACCAACAAACCAGAGGAGGAATACACTTAATTGTGGCACTGCACATGCATTACCCTTTCTACACGTTTCTATTACAAGGCTGTTTCATTTTGTCCTTTTCTCTTTTAGCAACAATAAAAGTTTGCTAGCTTTTCTTTTACTCATATAGTTTGCCATCTCACTACTGCCCTATGTAATTATATATAGTGTTGTTACTGCATTAATAAAATTAAGAGAGAATATTTCTTTTCTTCTTTAGCAAATCCACTCTCAATTTCTTCATACGTAGTATTCATAATGAAATTATATATTTAATAATAATAACTTTAATGTCTCTTATATGGAACAAACAAAACAGATAATTTAAAATTTAACAAAATTTCTTCCTTTTATAAATTTTTAATTATATATTTAATAATAATTTGGATTATTTTTTAATTGTAAAAAATATAAATGCACACAGATAAACTCAACTTATAATAGTATTACGAGGCATAATAAATACATAATTTCTAAGAGATTTTCTTGTAACTAAATATTCAATTTGTTTAAATTAATAAAAAAATGTCTATTCAAATGCTTCTGACATATCTTCTACTAGGGTTTAACATGAATCGATTAACAATATTCATACTATAAATTATATGAAACGAGGGTAAACCATAAATATCTTCACACATCTTGCATATCCTAAAAATGTACATTTTTTAAGTATATGACATGGATTTAAAAGCATGTGATTCAAGTTTTGTCTCCCTTACGTAAGTTATAAGGTTGAGGAATCCCTTGACCAAATTTGCTCAAGAATTTTCATATCAAGTATCGAAAGAAAATCAAGTAATGTGACTAGTAACAATCATATTTTCATATATTTGTTCTAGTTGCTGATTTTTTTTATGGCTCTTGACTAGTTCAAATAAAAGATGTTTTTTTCATATCCTAACACCTTATATGTATATTTTTCTTATCAGGTATTCTGGTGTTGAATTTAAATAGAACTCAGTTATTATTAATGATCTAGTACTATATCTTAACAATTTAAGAGAAACATCCATAGTCAAATATGGTTATAAAGAATGACAGTTTATGTAGGTTATAATTTTTTGACAGCTAAACTGGACTCCCTAATTGGACCTTTCCTGGTGGGTGCATATTTATATATTTTTCAGTTTATAAATGGATTATCTTTTGCACCCGCATAATTTCGTTTTTGGCCTAAAATTCACCCTCGGCCCAGACGGGACACAAGCCCCCAGCCTTAAGCCGAAAAGGCGAAAAGGCTTTCCGAGACCTTTAAGGTTTCCTTTACTTTAAACTTTCCATGCTTTCCATAGGTTAGTATAAGTCTTGTGGACATATTGTGGGTCATTTTTTCCAATAGTTGGTGCTATCTTGTTGGGTTGCTATGCCTTTTACTAGATCATAATTGGTTGATTCATTTACACACATACAAATTTAATATGCTTGAGTATACGATCCACATACCCTTTAGCTTGTAGATATACTTGAATAAGGTTTGAATTTTGGCCTTTGAATTTTCTGATTAGCTTACAGTTGCATTTTTCATACCTTTTGTTTTCATTTCGAGTACTTCTTTGGTCTCGTCTTTTAGCTCCTATGTCATTAAGACTTTCTATTTTGATTATTTTCTTCTGTATCAGTGAGTCACTCAAATTTCGCATCCTTGAATTGCTCAGCTTTCGTATCACAGTTTCCACTCTGTTGAGCGTTTTGGCTTCCGCATCATCGACTTTTTCGGCTTCTGTATCATCAAGTCTTGCGACCTCTATAAGCCTTTAGGCTTCCGTATCATCGAACTTTTTGACTTCTTTATCATCAAGCCTTTTGGCTACGATAGTAAAGCCCTTTGGTTGCGATAGTAGAGTCTTTCGGTCGTAGAGCTTTTTTTGACATCAGTCGTGGAGCCTTTTGGCTTCAGCAGTAGGACATTTCAACCGTAAATCCTTTCATTCGTAGAGTCTTTCGGCCTAGAGCCTTTAGACCGTAGAACATTTCTTCTACCGATTGCAATAAAGATTTGGGGATTTGAAATCACTAGGACTATTTCACCCTTTTCATCATGAAATTTTGGGAATTTTGATCCAGGGTTCTTCACGCTTTTATATTGAAAGACTCTTCACCCTTTTATTTTGGAGTTTTGGGATTCTTACCTAGGACTCTTCACACTTTTATTTAGAGGGATCTTCACCCTTTCATGTTGGAGGGCTCTTCACCCTTTTATGCTGGAGGTCTGAGTGTATCAGAACTAATACTGGCTCAAGGTTGACATTGCTTTCAGCTTTCGACGGTGAAATCGCGATAAGTGCACACTATCTAGCTTCATCTGGTTTTCTAGAAAGTGAGTGATTGGTCTCGAGACAACCTTGACTAATGAAGTTGGAAAAAGATTTTTGAATGTGGAGACAGGAAGCCAACCGTAGGATCTAATTTGTTTAGGTCCTTGATGTCGCTATTGGTTAGTGAAAATAGAAGATATTTTTTCATATCGTAAACCCGCTTGATTTTTTAACTGGATTAAATATTTTTCTGTGGGTGAATATTTATATAATTTTTAGATCCATAATTTTATTAAACCTAAAATTCATCTCCATCCATATTGAGTAATAATGTTACTCTATTATATATGTAATTGATTAATATATATATATATATATATATATATATATATATATAATAATAATATTAATTATAGAGAAACACATTGATCACAATCAGCTATTGGCTAGCTCTATCACAAACAATATTTTTTGCCACCCTTATTATCATAAAAAGACAAAAGCAAAAGAGAGAGGAAAGACTATATCCAAACCCATTATAAAACCAACCATCTCTTGAAAAAAAAAAAAAATCAATTCCAAGAACATTATCTCATCAATCAAATGAGACATTGAAATCTAGTACAATTAATCCATACAATTTAAACCTTCAAATATAGTAAAATACAAAAAATATGTCTACTATACTCCACACAACTAACCCATCTATAGATGGAATAAAACTACTGTTATGCAAATGATTAGATGATCATCTGTGAGTAGCATTCAATCCATAGCTTTGTACCCTTGATTTTTATTCTCCTGAAACAAGCAGAATAAATTAAAAATAATTTGGGAGACCAGATTAGATCAGAGCTCAGGTAAGAAAAAAAGGAAAGAGAAATTCAAGGCCTTCAGCATCCATAATTACAGATAAACAGGTACTCACAGATTCCCACCAAATATCATGCAATTGATATAAATAATAATATAATGGGACCTCAAAATAAAAATTCACAGACCATGGAAGAAGTGAAGAGGAGCACTAGAATGGGCCAACGACCTAAGTGGCTAGAGAATTATACATCATGAAGGGCAGGAGAAGAGACAGTGTGTGGAATGTGAGTTCTCCTCTGTTATTGAGTTCTTCATTCTCTCATCTGCTATTCTAATTTCTTCCAGCATCATTGCTTATTTTGATTCTCATTTACAGGTGATATCAGAGATTCAAAATAAGGATCAAATACTGATTGCTATAATACTTTTCGTTATTCCTTTGTGGCTGTTATAGAAACTAGTTTTATTCAAAGAACATATATGAACAATATTGCACACATACTGTTTGTTTGTATTTCCTGTTGATTTTAAATACATATCGTATCATTAGTGCTTTCTTCGAGTTACTTATGGCTAACAACACAAGAATGAAAGAGATACAAGGAGAACTGAAACGTGTTTCGAATACTCTGGGTTTACATCATGATCGATTTATGCAAATGGATCAACAATTTGATAAAATTGATCAGCAATTGCAGGAGTTGCATCAGCTATTCCTGAAATCTCAGAAGGACTCTCCAACACAACCTTCCACTTCAATTGTTTCCCATCCTTGCTCTATGAAGCTGGATTTTCCATGGTTCACTGGTGACGATGCAATGATTTAGTTGTATAAGGCTGAAAAGTTTTTCACATTATACAACACTCCCGATGAGTAGAAAGTGGCAATTACTTCTATTTATTTTGAAGGAAAAGTCTTACCATAGTTTCAACTACTAGAAAAAGCAAACCAAGAGCTGATAGGCCATCGTTGCCCACTGCCATTCAAATCTAGTTTGGCCCATCTCAATTTGAGATCTGTTTAAGCTAAATCAATCCTCTACAGTGACAGACTATTATGCTTCCTTCACCGAGTTAGCTAATCAATCATATGGGTTAGATGATTCTATATTGCTTGATTGTTTTATTAGTGGATTAATACCTAAATTGAAGGCGTGAAGTGATATCTCGAGCCCCTCACTCATTACTCCAGGCTATGTCATTTGCTAAACTCTTTTAGGAAAATTTTCACCCATCATCCCTAGCTCCTAAACACAAATTTTCTTACTTCCCAGCCAAATCACTTACACAAAATACTTCTAAACTTTCATTAACAGCAAACACAAAACCACCTATAAACACAAACCCACCACCACTATTTCCCACACAGCCAAAACCCAACAAGTTGAAGCGTTTAACCCTAGCTGACATTCAATTCCGTCGAGAAAAGAGGATTTGTTTTACTTGTGATGAGAAGTATTCCCCTACTCATCGATGTGTTAATAAACATTATTTCTTACTCCAATGTGAGGATGAAATACCCCCGGAGCTAGACCCAAATGTACAGAGCCAGCAGATTGTCCAAAATCAGTTTGAGGAATTTGATCATACACCTCATTTATTATACAATGCCATGAAAAGTACCACAGTGAGAGACACGATTAGATTCACAGGATTTATCCAGGGCCATAAGATTCAAATCCTTATTGATGGAGGGAGTTCTGATAATTTCATCCAACCTAGAGTGGCTAAATTTCTACATCTACCCATCTATCAGACCCCGCAATTAAAAGTGTTGGTGGGCAATGGAGAGCAATTGGAATGTCAAGGTAAAGTCCAGAATATCCCAGTCCAAATCCAGGGTCATTCTTTGTATATTTTAGCCTATGTTCTACCTATCGCTGCAGCTGAATTGGTTCTTGAAAGTCAATGGTTGGCAACATTGGATACTCATTTAGTGAATTATAAAGAATGCTTCCTCACTTTTTACATCAATGGAGAACTTATCACTTTACATGGAGAAACCTCAAATCTGCCTAGCCTAGCTCAATTTCATCAACTCACCCGTTTACAAGCCAGAGACTCTATAGCGAAATTATATGGCATTCAAATTCAAACACCTGAAGTGTCAGCCTACCATTTGTTGGAATTGCCAACATCCATGGAGCCTGAATTGACTATGACTATACATCAATACAAGAATGTTTTTTAGAAGCCTCATGGGTTACCACCAATACGGTCTCATGACCATACCATCCCATTGATGTCTGGTAGTGCCCCTCTGAAAGTTCAACTTTATCGTTATCCTTATAGTCAGAAAACTGAGATTGAACATATTAATGTTGAAATGTCATCGGAGGGTATCATACAACCTAGTTCAAGTCCATTCTCCTTACCCGTACTACTTGTCAAAAAGAAAGATGGGACATGACGTTTTTACACCGATTATAGGGCCCTTAATGCAGTCACTGTTAAGGATTCTTTTCCTATGCCCACGGTGGATGAATTACTTGATGAATTGTTTGGAGCACCATATTTCTCAAAGCTGGATTTACATTCAGGGTATCATCAGATTCTTGTTTCTCCGGAGGATCGCTACAAGACAGCTTTTGGCACTCACCAAGGATTGTATGAATGGCTAGTAACGTCATTTGGCTTGAGTAATGCACCTGCCACTTTTCAAACCATAATGAATTCAGTTTTTGCAGAATATTTACACAAATTTGTCCTTGTTTTCTTTGATGACATTTTAACTGACAGTACAACATGAAATACACATATCCAACACCTTTCTTTGGTCTTAAGCACCATGCAAAGATATTCCTTATTTGCCAAACTCTCCAAATGCTCTTTTGGCCAAACCCAAAGTGATTATTTGGGACATGTTGTATCACGGGATGGAGTCAAGGTTGATGAAACCAAGATACAAACAATTAAACAATGGGTTATACCAACTTCAATTAAGCAACTGCGAGCTTTCTTGGGATTAACAAGTTACTATCGCAAGTTTATCAGGAACTTTGCCATGTTGGCTGCCCCTCTCAATGATTTGCTAAAGAAATATGCTTTTCATCGGTCTACTAAATCTCAACAGGCATTTGATTCACTCAAGACAATACTTACTAAATCTCAACAGTGGGTTTCTGCACTGGTTACACACTAGCTGAGGGGTTCAGTGAGGTGTGGATTTACTGTTGGGAGCAGTTTGTAACTTGCTGGGAGCAAGGGTTGTAAACTGATCTTGTGATCTGTTTTAGTGGAAATCTTTGCTAGTTTGCAAAGGACTGGACGTAGCCCTTGAGGAAGGGTGAACCAGGATAAAAATTATGTGTTCTTGCTTTTCTCCCTACTTTTCTTGGTTGCTTTTATTCATTGCTGCCATCTTTAAAATTAACTGGATTAAAATCTGTTCATATTGTTATTCATACTCTGAACATCTGTTTGCATAATCAACTGTGATTCTGGATTGTGTTTAATCTACTGGATTATGTTTAAACATTTTAAATTTGGGTTAAAACATTTTAACACTACAAATTGTTTTCTGGGTTTAACTGAATTCTGGGTTTAACTCTGATATATTTCGTTGTGCACAATCGATTGTTTACCTGACAGTTCAGAATTACATAGTCAATCGATTGAATAAAGAATTTTCATTCTCTACTTGAAGAATAAATCAGATTTGCGAAAAGTTTTGAAAGTTTAATTCACCCCCCTCTTGAACTCGGTCTAAACCTTATTTTACAGAAGACTGCCTCATGAAGAATCTGTTGGAACCAACCTGGACCAGAATTGTTCAAGTGAAGACTTTGTGCCAACATGAAGATGGTTGGGTGATTCGGTCTTGGTCCTTAATTGGGTTTGTGTGTTGGTGATTGACTTAGTCCTTAATCATTAGTAGCATGGTTCATCATTCCTGAGGTGTTAAAAAGATTCACAAATATTTTTATTAAAACTGTTTTTAAGAAAAATAGCCCAAACTATTTTTTGCTAGAAAAGGTTTTTTAATCAATTGAATTTCTAAAACAATCGATTGAATGTGACAGTTATTTCTGTTACAACTGGAATCTTTGACTGGGTCAACTAACGGTCAATTCAATCGATTGAATGGTTTGTTCAATTAATTGAACTGTGAAAGCTAAGCTATTTTTAAAACTAATTTGGGTATTTAAAGGAATGGACACTATCATTTTCAGATATCTAAGACTTTCGAAAAACATTCCTTGAGATTTTCTAAGTGAGATATAGCGCCCTTTTTGTGCAATCATTCTTTGGCAAAGCTTTTCAAATCAAGAAACCTCAAAGAACGTGAATCTTTAAGCATCCTTGAGTGAGGTTCTTGCGACTTTGGTTCTGGACCAAAGCTAAGTCTTCTACACCTGATCTTCATTCTTTGTAATCTTTTTTGCGTAGAAGTACTGTGTGATCATTTCTGATCTTGTTGTTCTATAATCTGTTTGTTGTTTTCAATTACTGAGTTTGTAATTGAGTTGGTGCAGTGGGTTTTTGCACTGGTCTCACATCTGCTGAGGGGTTCAGTAGAGGGTGAGTGCTGCGGGGAGCAGTGTTGCTTGCGGACTGCAAGTGTTGTGGTGTAGTGGGTTTCTGCACTGGTTACACACTAGCTGAGGGGTTCAGTGAGGTGTGGGTTTACTGTTGGGAGCAATTTGTAACTTGCTGGGAACAAGGGTTGTAAACTGATCTTTTGATCTTTTTAATGGAAATCTTTGCTAGTTTCCAAAGGACTGGACGTAGCCCTTGAGGAAGGGTGAACCAGGATAAAAATTCTATGTTCTTGCTTTTCTCCTTACTCTTCTTGATTTCTTTTATTCAACTGCTGTTATCATTTAAATTGACTGGATTAAAATCTGATCATGTTGTTGATTATATTCTGAACATTTGTTTACATATTTCTGAATCAAGTGTTTCTAGATTATTTTTAATCTACTGGATTGTTTTTAATCATCTTGAATCTGGACTACCATTTCTATACTGAAACTGTTTTTTGGGTTTATCTTTAATAATTTCTGCTATGCACAATTGATTGTTTATTGGATAGTCTAGAATTACACGAGTTGATTGATTGAATCAAGAATTTTCATTCTCTATTTCAAGAACAAATCATATTTGCGAAAAGATTTTGAAAGTTCAATTCACCCCCCTCTTGAACTCGGTCTAAACCTTATTTTACAATTATTGTCTAAATGGTATATAGTATGACAAAAAAAAATTGATCTAGTCTTGAAAAATAATAATTACATAAATCTATTGTTGTCTGAATATATAGTATTACAAAAATCGAAGAAATTGATCTAACTCAATTTACAGGACTAGTAGGTGTAAGGATGTAGAAAGCAAAATATTCTTTTAAAACTCGATCATTTTTGCCAACAATCCTAATGTTCTTTGTATCTTAATAACTTTTGATTAAGATATGAAAAATAGTTTAAGGATGGCCAACAGATAATTTATTTTTCTTCTTAGGAAAGGAGGTCTTGACATTTAGAAGGTTAAGAACTCTCTCCTAGTTTCTTATTTGAACAAAACATTGTTCATCTAAAGTTATATAAGGCATAAAGAAAATTTGGTAGAGGATTCGCTCTCAAAAATAACAACTCTTCTTGTTACTTCTTCTCTTTGAAGCATATCCTTAAATAGACTTCAGAAAAATAGTTGTTGCATTCTCTTGTCTAATGGTTGAGTAACTTTGAAATTTCTTCATTTTCTTCTTATTTTTCTTCTTCTTCAATCCTCTGATGAACTTTTATGTTGAGAAGCATTAAAATTTTTTCTTCTCTTTTTCACACAATCTATTTGACAGTTGGCAGTATTGATCTTCTTTAGTAGCAGGACCTTGTATATCAAACAATGGTTAAAAGTGCACACTATACAATATAAATAGTTTAGCCAAAATTGAAAAATAGCTCGTGTCAAGATAACTAAAGAATGTTGCAACCTTTGCTCGAAACCCAATAGGTATTCGAAAGATACTTTGTAACTACTGTGGTAACTTAGCCATTTGTTATGTTAACGCCTCCATTTACTGCATGAAAACCGTGTAGGACACCTCCTCAACATAGCCTTGAATCTCTCCCATGCTGCACAGATGCTTCGTTTGTTCCTTGACGAAAATTAAAAATCTCTGACTTAGTTTTAATGTAACAAGACAGAGGGAAAAACTTCTAAAGAAATTTCTCCTCCACATCATTCCATCGTGTAAGACTTTGATTAGGATAAGAATTCAACCATTGTTTTTCCTTCCCTGCTAGCGAAAATGGAAATAGTCTCAAATATGCAGCTTCTTTGTCTCGTTCTTCAAATCCCATTGTAGCAATCAACTCATAGAATGTAGATAAATGAGTATAAGGGTCGTCATGATCCAATCCTGTAAACTGCTGACTACTGATCAGAGTCAAATATGTTGGTTTTATCTCTATAGCTCGAGCGTTATTTGGAATAACAATGTTTGAAAAATGTCTGGGCCCTTGCTGTAGAACATAATCGCCCAATGTTCTTCGTGGTTGCCGATTTTCATGTCCATTAATTTCTTCTACCATGATTGCACCACAACTCTCCTCTACTGCCCGACTCTTTTGCTCACGCTTCCTCCTTCGCCTAAGTTGTCTTAGCGTCTTGTTGATATCTGGATCAAAAAGTAGTTGTTCTTCTTTCACCTGATTTCTCAAACGCATCAACCACTACACTAGCAAAAGTTTGACAATCACAAAAGGTTAGTACTTCACAATACGGTTAATACAAAATTCAATTTTCAATTCTTCATCGTTCCCCGCCAACGGCGCCAAAACTTATTGATCTCTTCAGCAAGTGTACTGAGTCCTCGAGTAATATAGAAAATAAGTAGAGTATTATCTCCATAGGGAACGAAACTTATAATTGAAAAAAAAGTAATAAGAATGATTTGGATTAGTGTGAATTAATGACATAAAACAAAACAATGAATAGTAAAATGAGTGAAATCAATATCAATAAAGATTATGGGATTGAATTGTAACATTCTCCTTCTCATACACTCTTAATCATATATTAATATCATCTTTTCCAATTACCAATCTGTGCAAATAAAAGTCATTCAACCTGATTCCTCTAGATTTGAAATACATAAATTAAAATACCTAGCTTTGTTCACAGTTACTATAATAGATTAATCAACATTAAGAATAGTTCCTATAAACAGTCATTACACTATAATTCATTCCTGAACTTATATATGCAATGCGTTAAACATTTGGTTCCAAAATCAAAAAGTGTTTTTCAGTCACAATAAGAATGAATTCTAAGATAGATCAAAAGATGAGTAAACCATAAAACAAAGGTAATTGAAATTAATGATATCAAACAACGTTAAGAGTGCATTCAAAGTTGATAAATTACATCCAATCCCAAGAATAAGAGAGTTAGCTACGCATGATACCCATGAAATACAATAGAAAAGAAAAAGAATCGATCTTGATCAAGAACAACGCTCCAAGCATATGCCAATGAGTGATAACTCCTTCGTTTGACCTAGCTTTGGCCTTTTATATCTTTCGCTCCTTGCATTAGGTCAAATTGCGGCCGTTATCTCGTAATTCACGCTCCAACAGCATTGACGCCTTCAAACTAGGGCTTTCTTATGAAAGTCTTTAAGTGAGTTTTAGTCCAGGTTGTATCCTTTGCTTAAGTGAAAAGTCACTTATGCCCCTTTCTCTTCTCCTTCCTTCCTCTGATTCAGATTTCTCCACTACTAGAAAAAACACTAATAGTGACCGAAAAATCGGTCACCAAATGATCAAAATCGATCACTGATTAAAACAGTGACCGATTTTATGACCGATTCTATGACCAAATCTGTGACCGATTCTGTGACCAAATCTGTGACCGATTTTGTGACCGATTCTGTGACCAAATCTGTAACCGATTCTGTGACCGAATTTGTGACCGATTGTAATAGTTACTAAATCGGTCACTAATATTTTTTTTCCAATTTTAATTTTCTTTTTGAAAAGAATAAATATTATAAATGACAATATTGATAATTTTTATTTAGTCAATCATGTAAATGCAAACAATACATAATTAAGGTTTAAGATTCAATGCAAACAATACAATAGTAATAAAAAGATCAAATTTAACATATCCTTCAAGTCAATCATCCAAAAAAGTTTATAATGATGTCACATAACTAAGATTCAATACACACAATACAATAGTGCTAATCAAATTTAAGGACACATAAAGTTCAAATTATATTTCAGGTGGTTGAAAATCCATCTTTTCCATCAAGAGATGCAACATTTTGTTATTTTGCTCATTTTGTCTCTCATTGTTCACCATTCTTTCACGAAGTTCATCTCTTTCAGTCAACTTCAAGTAACTTGTTTTTTAATTGTTCAATCTCCTCCTTCATGACCTGCACAGATGAAGATGTAGAATCCTGATAGAGTTGTCTCCGAATTGCATTGATTGACTCAGATCCAAGTCCATACACCTTGCCTTTGTTAATTCCAACAACTTTACACCAAAGTTGTAATTCATCGGGTGGAGACACTCCTATAGCAGATGCCGATTGGGATGCTTCTTCCCATGCACGGGTAAACTCAGCCCATAAACATCAAAATAAAATTGGTAATACATTAGAAAAAATATAAAAAAATACACTAGTGTTAAATAAATTGATATATCACACTTATTTGACTTACATCCACATGTATTGATCTTTGATCCACCCATGATTAGTCCTTCTTCCGTTGGTGTGTATGACGAAACAACTTTGATGGGGTAGGAGGTTTTCCATTCAACTGTCTAAGATAAGATAAACAAAAATATTAATTTAGAAATGAAAATATGTACCACAAAAAGCCTAGGAATGAGGGGTAAATAATGCATTCTCTTCACAGGAACATGTTTATATTTACCCCAACCCACCCTCTTGGTCTTGTAACGAGGTTTGTGACAAAACTTACATTCTGTTAATTGTTTATCTTCATCTGAGTAGAACAACATACACCCATCAATACAACAGTCAATTTTTATTGCAGACAGACCAAGTTTTGAAACTAGTTTCAAGGTTCTATAATAATCTTCAGGTATAAAGTTCTCTGCAGGATGTGTTTCTTTCAAAAGAGTCAACGTTTGATTAAAAGATAGTTGGGACATGTTTCCCTCTGATTTAATTGTCAATAATCTAACAACAACAAATAATTTAGTGTGATTAGTACATCCTGGCCATAGTGGTTTCTGTGAAGCATGTAATAAATCATAAAACTTTTTTGCTTCAGTATTTGGAAAATCTTCATTTTGTTCATCATAATTATCTGAGAACTCTACACCAATTGCTTCATGAATCATGCGGTCAAAGTCTTGATTATGACTCTCACGTACATGTGTAGATGAATTTGAATAAGTATTATACATGTCACACAAAGTTGGATCAATTTTTCCGTGACATGTCCAATACCAATAACCAGTAATAAATCTCGTTTGATAGAGATGAACTTTAACATCTTCAGAATCTAAGTACATGGACATCTAATTTTTCCATTTGATGATTTTGTTTTTCCAAGAGCAAAAGACACAAATTCAACCACACCATTTAAAAATGCTTCAGTGTACCCCTTTCGACCAGGTAAGAGCCTATTATACATTCAACTACGATTTTCATGAACATTCATACTCTGTCATATAATCAACCAATACTAATTTTCAATAACTAATATATCATACAATTATACACAATAAAATAATTTTTTGTTAGAAAGGTTGTAACACCAATCATTCATTATAAAGAGTGCAATGACCAATTGAAATTCGCAATCCAACAACTTAAAGCATATAAACTTAAAATAGAATAGTATGGCATAGGTGGAACATAAATCTTACAGGATATCACATAAATCTTTTTAAATAATAATCTTAACAAAATAAGAAATGTGAAACAAGAAAAATCACATAGAGAATAACATATATCCATTCAAGTACATATAATCAATCAATTCAATTAAGATTAATGAATTAATATTAAAAAATAATAAAATTCCTTTTCACATACTAACAAATACTAACAAGAATAATTAATAGATCAATTTAATCGGAATAATAACTGAATGGAATAATTAAAAAATAACTGATTGAGTTATTCCAAATAAAAAATAATAATTGAGTTACACGAATAAACTAACTTATAAAACTTGTAAATGAAAAATAAGGTTTAGACAGAGTTCAAGAGGGGGGGGTGAATTGAACTTTGAAAACTTTTTGCAAATCTGATTTATTCTTGAAGTAGAGAATGAAAATTCTTTATTCAATCGATTAAGCTATGTAATTCTGAACTGTCAGGTAACCAATCGATTGAGCACAGCGGAATATATCAGAGTTAAACCCAGAATTCAGTTAAACCCAGAAATCAATTAAACCCAGAAATCAGTTTACAGTGTAAGATTGTGCTAACCCATATTTAATATGTTTAAACACAATCTAGTATATTACACACAATTCAGAATCATAGTTGATTATGCAAACAGATGTTCAGAGTATGATTAACAGTATGAACTGATTTTAATCCAGTTAATTTTAAAGATGGCAGCAGTGAATAAAAGCAATCAAGAAGAGTAGGGAGAAGAGCAAGAACACACAATTTTTATACTGGTTCACCCTTTCTCAAGGGCACGTCCAGTCCTTTGCAAACTAGCAAAGATTTCCACTAAAACAGATCACAAGATCAGTTTACAACCCTTGCTCCCAGCAAGTTACAAACTGCCCCCAATAGTAAACCCACACCTCACTGAACCCCTCAGCTTGTGTGTAACCAGTGCAGAAACCCACTACACTACAACACTTGCAGTCCGCAAGCAACACTGCTCCCAGCAGTACTCACCCTCTACTGTACCCTTCAGCAGATGCGAGACCAGTGCATAATCCACTGCACCAACTCAATTACAAACCCAGTAATTGAAAAAAGCAAACAGATTACAGATTAACAGGATCAGAGAAGATAACAGAGTGCTTCTACACAAAACAGATTACACAGAATGAAGATCAGGTGCAGAAGACTTAGCTTTGGTCCAGAACCAAAGTAGCAAGAACCTGACTTCAAGGATGCTTCAAAGATTCACGTTCTTGGAGGTTTCTTGATTTGAAAAGCTTTGCAAAAATGATGATCGCACAAAAGGGGCAATATCTCTCTTAGAAAAACTCAAGGAATGCTTTTCGAAA
>Ga0209489_107171_pt1 | contig 16945 bp, 6 predicted proteins | sample SiratrowhiteBW_FD_187527 | JGI IMG/M metagenome (GOLD analysis project Ga0209489, IMG submission 187527) | Root nodule microbial communities of legume samples collected from California, USA - Siratro white BW (SPAdes) (version 2) | ecosystem: Host-associated > Plants > Roots > Nodule | place: USA... | reverse complement strand
TATATATATATATATATATATATATATATATATATATATATATATATATATATCAGTATTGGTTGAAAAAATTGAATAAATATTCCCTGAAGAAATGAACAAGAGAAAAGACGTTTTTAAAGTGTGACCCTCTGTCTAGATAAGTAGATAACACTATTCATAAAAATATTTATCGTTTCTATTAAAATATTGCATCTATTAAAAATAATATTTTAATAAGATTGTTTGAAAAATGATAAATTTATCATTTTTTATATTGATACAGTATATGAAAAATGAGTGAGTCTTATCCCGTCTAACCAATAAGGTTGAACATCGTGCTATGCAAAGCACATGGGATAGTAAACGTGTCAGTTCTTTAAATTCTGAATAATTATTTTTAAAATAAAATAATCAATTCTATTATTTTTATATATGTAGCGAAATAGAATAGATAAAAATTAAAATTATATAATTACAGATTCTAATTTTTAAGTCCACTTCACTTTTGTAAATTTTTGGGTCAATAATTCTGGAACTGGGTTGCAAAAGATAAATATGAAATAAGAAAAATCACATTAAAAAATATTTTAAATTAATTCAAAGCAACAAGTGGGACTATCCATATGGAATTTGCAAAGAACAAAGAAACTGGTTTGGAGAAGAAGTGGCCCCCTCCATGGCTCAATTTTATAATTAACAAATATAACAAATTTATATTAAAAAACTTAGTCGATTGAAGGTTGTTTAGAAAACTCTCAAAGTGTGTTACTGATCACCTTGCTGATGAAAATATGCACTAATATTTTTATATTATAGATTTATTATATCATTATTATAATTAATCGTTAACTTCGTATTTGAACTTGGTCTATAATAAATTTAAAAAAATTGAAGTGATTTTGAAGTTCTTTTCAAAACATGAACAGTTTTCAACCAATCTTCTAAAGGAACCTCAATTTATAGAATCAAGCAATGACACAAATGATTACACTATTTGCACTTAAAACAGATCACAATAATTACAAAAACCCATCTTTCTAACTGGAATAATGAAAGACCACACATAAAAATAAATCTTTATACAGCAGTTTTGTTAGTTTCCACACACTTGTCCCTACGTGTTATGCATTTAGATTTGTGAATCATACACAAAAGACCACCAAACACTCTTCTTAACTTCTCTGAAAAGACATGCAGTGACTCATGTGTACGTGTGCGGAGATGGATAATGTGATGCAACAGCATATACTGCTCATTTCTACTGTAAAGATTGGTACCACTTTGCTCACAACAACTTGCTACAAATATACCAGTCACACGTTGTTAACAATGTCGTTATCTCGACCTCCCAAATTTATAAACCTTCAAAGATTTTTTGAGATGTAAAATGGTAAAATTTAAGTAAATAACTTATTAGCGTTGATTTTTAGTTGATTTTGTATAGATTTTGTGATTGGTTTTGTTAGTAATTAGGTAGAATTTGTTATTAATTCGGTTTAGATTTGATTTTATTATTAATTTTTTAATTTAATGTGTTTTATTGTGGAAAGAAAAATTTGTTGAGAATGAGGTTAAATTCAAAAAGAGTAAAAGAATAGATGTGCCGAAATTAAGGAAAGGAATAGAAAAAGAGTATAAGTGACTTTTCGCTTAAGCTAAACGTACAGCCTGGGCTAAAACTCACTTAAAGTCCATCATGCGTGAAAACCTAAATTGAAGATATCAACGTTACTGAAGGCGTGACTTACAAAATAACGGCCGCACTTTGACCTAATTCAAGGGGTGAAAGTTATAAAAAGGAAGCTAGGGTCAAACGTGATGATCACTTGTCATTCACCACCTCTCATTCGTGGAGACTCTTTGGAGGCTGCCGCCATCATCAAGCTCCATTCTTTTCTTTTTTTTTGTAATTCATGGCTACCATGCGTAACTAATTCTCTTACTCTTGGGATTGAATGTAATTTCTGAACTTCAAATGCACTCTTGATCTATTTTAGATTTCTTATTGTGACTGGAAAATACTTTTCGAAATCAGAACTAAACGTTTGCATGTATAAGTTCAGGGATGGATCATAGTGCCGTGACTGCTTATAACAACTGATCTTAATGCTGATTAAATTATTCTAGTAACTAGGGATATAAGCTAGGTAATCTAATTTATGAAATTCAATGCTAGAGGAATCAGGTTGAAAAGACTTTTATTTGCACATATTGGTAAATGGAAGTAATGATATTGAATTAGGTTAAGAGTGTATGAGAAGGAGAGTATTATAATTCAATCCTAAGGCTTTTATCATTATTGAACTCTTTTTTTTTATTATTAGTTTTTTTGTTCTGAATTCATCCAATCAGTAATCAATTATTACTCGTTCATAATACAATTTAGTATAATTCGATTTACAATTTCCGTTTCTTGTGGATATGATACTTTTCTTACTATTATATTATTTATGGACTCAGTACACTTACTGAAAATAACGTGTATAACGTGTATAAAACTGTTGAAATCCAAATGCCACTAAGAAAAGATTTTCTAATGGAGTCAAAAAAACCAAAACAATTGTTAATAAAAATTTCGATATCCAAGAAAATATTTTCTAATAAAGTAAAAAAAATCAAAGCAATTGTTAATAACAGATGGAAGTAGTTTTACTCTTTCCAGTAAAAAAGTGAAGAAATTGAAAAACCGAGCATCATCTTCTGAAATCCAAACGCTGAGCTCTTGATAAAGATAGAAGAAAAATTTTTCTATAAAAGATTTTTTGATTCTGAGAGTTATTAAAAATATTATATATAGTCACAGTTTCAATAGTTTCCACACAGTGACCTTTACGTGTTAAGCATTTAGATTTCTGTGCATGACTCACAAAAGACAAAACTCTCTTTTCACTTTTGAAAAGGCATGCAGTGGTCACATGGATTGAGGTGGTCATGTCATGCCACAACAGATAGTGCTCATTTCTACTGGCAACTGTCGGTGCACATTGGTACAATAACTTGGCATCTTCTGCATATTATTGAGATGTTTGGACCTATGAGATTCTAAGCTGTGATGCAGGGTCTTCCAAAGGCTTCCTAATTACACACACCACCAAACAGTGTTAGAAAATTCAAGATTCAAAAGACATATATGCTGGGATGTGAAGATGTAGCGGGGTTCATTTCCTAAGTTCAGAGAATGATGATATCGAAGATTATTTGGGAGATGAATTAAAAAGTATGTTGGTATGTAAGATTGATGAAGATGAAGGTGAGATGATCTGAATACACACTTTCCGCACATATCCCACCAAAGCTCCATTAAATACAATTAAGATGATCTAAACTAAACTATACCAACGATGGAAGATATTTGGAAAAAAGTATCAATCTAAATAAGAGAAAGAAGTATTTGTTCACTTATACTTAAGTCATAATTAGTTCTTTAACTGTGTTAAACTAAATATCTTTTCATCGTTCACTATCCTATCATTAAAGACCACCTTATTTCTATGGTTTCATATTTCCGACACAATAGCCACCCACATCCCTTTTCACACTTTATTGAAACTCTGCCTTTGACTTAGAAGATGGAAGCTCTGAAAATGAATAATGATAACTTCATGTCTAACTGCCACATTCCCAACCCACCTCTCACAATAGTCCCAGACTCTCGCCACCCTACATGTACTAAATAGATGTTGGGCAGTTTCGACAGCTTCTCTGCACAGTGGACAATACACATTCTCTACTTGTATTCCCCTTAGCTAGATTTACTCTAGTTGGTAGCTTATCAAGTAGTAACCTCCAAGCACATACTACCGCTGATGGCGCTATTTTCAAACTCCATAACAACCGAAATACCTCCGGGTTATGCATTAGATCCTCTTTATTCAAAACACTATACCCATATTTAACTGCTTTAACTGTATAGACATTTTGGTTGTTACCTACCCACAACAGTCTATCCTGACCCTCTATGGCCCATTGAAATTTTGAAATCATAGCCAGCATCTGAACTTCTAGGTGCTTTTCCCATTCGAACCTCTCCCTAAGCCAACCTAGGTTCCAACTATAACACCCACCGCTCCTAATGTGCCCCAAGTCAACGAGGTCACCCACCAAACTATCTTTGCACTGAGAAATTATATACAATCTTGGGAATGTTTCTTTTAATACTTGGCCTCCCACCCTTCTATCTTTCCAAAATTTGACACACCGCCCATCATCTAAACTCCATTGGAATCTACAATCAAACCAATTATCTTGAGTTCCTTTACCACATATTTGACACAAATCTTTCCACCACAAAGACTGGTTCCTCTGAATCAAAGCAACATCCATATTCCTTCAGATTTCGTATCTTGAATCCAACATGTTTCTCTAGAGGCCCTCCTTTGACATCTCGTACATCTATTTCCACTTAGATAACAAAGCATCATTAAAGCATCTGATATCCTTAACACCCAATCCGCCAGCAATGACTGGACTACATACTATCCTCCATTTCACCCATGCAATCTTTCTACCTTCATTTCCTACCCTCAAGGGAACTTTGCCTGGATTCTTCTAATCTGATTACATACAGCTATTGGCGCTTTAAAGAATGAGAAGTAGAATAGGGGAAGAGAACTCAGAACTGACTTAATGAGACATATCCGACCCATCATGGATAACAATCTTCCCTTCCATGTAGACAATCTAGACCTAATTTTATCAACAATAGGGATCCAAAACTCAATTCTCCTAACATTACCACCAATTATCGTACCTAGATACTTAAATGGTAGATCCATCTGCTGGAAATTTAAACACTTAGAGTACAAAAGTTTATCTAGTTGTGAAATTCCTACAAACCCTACCTCACTCTTATGAAAGTTAACCCTAAGTCCTGACACCAACTCAAAGGACCTTAATATTGCTTTAACTACCAACGTATTATGATACAAAGGTTCACAGAAGAAGAGCATATCATCTGCATATTGCAACAAGTCTACCTACACTCTCAGTGAACCCACCTCCACACCTTTAAACAAACTTGCTATTTTAGCTTCCCTCACGAGCCTAATAAGACCCTTAGTGATTATAAGGAACAGAAATGGCGCCAGCGAATCTCTTTGCCTAAGTCCCTTCTTCGGTTTAAATTCCTCCGTAGGACAACCATTGACCAATACCGATATTGTGGCCGATTCCATATAAACTTTGATTCATTCACTACTAGAAAATTGTCAAATAGTGATCGAAATTAGTAACCGAAAAAATCGGTTACTATCAGTGACAGAAAAACTCGATTACAGAATCGGTCGCAAATTCGATCGCAGATTTAGTCACATAATCGGTCACAGAAACGGTCACATGTTCGGTCACATAATCGTTCACAGATTCGGTTACAAAAATCGATCACAGAATCGGTCACAGATTCGGTCAAAAATTCGGTCACACATAATAATAATAATAATAATAATAATAATAATAATAATAATAATAATAATAATAATATTAATAATAATAATATTATAGTACTAAATCAGTCACTCTTTTAATCAGTGACTGATTTTGGTCATTTAGTGACCGATTTTTTAGTCACTATTAATGATTTTTCTAGTAGTGATTTAATCCATTTCCAATTAAATCCTAATCTCCCCAACATATAGTATAAGAACTTCCAATCCACCGAATCGTATGTTTTTTCAAAGTCAACTTTCACAAATACTCCACTTTTTTTTCCTTCTTTAGATAGTCCACCGTCTCATTGGCTACCAAAATATTATCCAACGTACCCCTCTCACCTAGAAATGCAGATTGATTTACATCTATATTAGAAAATTAATGTAATCTAGCTATATACAATGTTTTCATCTCTAGTAAGGAACAACCGAACAATAATTTATAAGTAAAATTTATTAAAAGCTATTTCATTTATAAAGAGTTTAATAACACACACTTTATTGAAATTTATTAAATAGGCAAATATCACATCAATATCTTGTAAGATATGTGTGTTACAATACTATTCTTCCAAACTATTCTTCAGGGCCAGGAACCCAACCAGGAATCGGGCCAGGAAGGACTGGCGGCTTTCGCAGGAAATTCGTGAACCATTTGGCCGACAATTTGGGATATCGCTTCAAGCGAGGATCACTTCTATCCACGTAATTTAATCCAAAACCTACTGTGTAGCCATTCTTCCATTCAAAATTATCCAACAATGACCATGCAAAATATCCTTTTACGTTTACTCCCTCCCTACTCAACCAAAAAATGTTAAATTAGATTTTAAATAATTTTTTAAAATATATATAAAAAATAAATCATTACCTTATTGCTAAAAGTAGATAATAGAGATGACGATAATAATAATCGATTCTGTAAATATCCATAATAGATTCTGGTGATGCTGTTTCAACACTGATGTCATTGCCCCTACCTATAAATTAAAACCAATATACATTAATATGTTGTAAAAGAAACACTACAAGAAAAAGTTTTATTACCGACGAAATTTTATTTGTTGGTAAAATAGCATTATCGATGATTTTATCGACGAATATCATCCGTCGCTAAATTTATCGACGAATTTATCCTAAATATGTCGGTAATTACCGACAAACTCATAAATTCATCGATAAATGTATATACAATCAATGAATTTTGGATGTTTTCGATAAATTTGTCTCATCAATAATTTTTGTGTTTTTTTGAAAAATTACAAACTTTATACTGAAATTCAATATTTTGAGTCCAAAAATTTTCTTTATGCATGTCAAAGATAATAATAATAATAATTATTTTTTGTATAATTACCATTTTCAGTTATGTAAATTAAAGGATCGTTGTACTTCTTTTTGGTATAGAGCAACAACTCTCTAATTCCTTGGGGACAAACAAATAACCAATCGGAACCGGTCTGCAAATATAAAAATGAAGTCAAATAAAATCAAATAAAATAATAATATGAAGTTAAAATTTGACATATGATCGCATGCATACCGGTGTACCTACTGGAATACCATTGCGTTCAGCTGCTCAATGAAAACAAAAACAAAATATGATGTATTAATAAATTCAACATAAATAATTTAAATAATTGATAGAGAAAGGTTTCCTCACTTAAATAATTGACATTGGGATCTGTAATATAACTAGGTTGGGCTTGGGATGTAGCTGAAGGTTCGACTTTGGGTACATCAGCAACATAGTTAGTGGTGTAATAGTTTAATCCAAGAAAATCAAATGAACCAGCAAGAAGTTCTGATTCTTTTTCAGTGAACTCTGGCAATCGTTTACCAACCAAGGAACGCATGCTCTCTGGATACTTTCCTTTTGTCAATGGGTCCATGTACCTATATTAATTGTTATAAACGAAAATATCAAAATTGGAATTTTCTTTTTTCTCTTCTAACTATGTATAACTCAAAGTAGCCCAATATTTGTGGTATAAACAAACATATAGTATAGTACAAATTCAAAAATCTTAGCTTTGCATTGCATTAATTCTCTTGAATAACCTACATTTATTGTCATGTAGTAGAGTTAAGCACTTACCATCCAAACATGAAGTCAAATGCTCGTTGGGCTGCATTTCTATCTGACTCGGTGTCTGAATATGGCTCAAACCAAGTAGAAATAAGTGTTATACCTATCTTATCATCGTCACTTTTCTGCACAAAGTGTTTTAAACGGTAAAAGAGCTATACCAAAGTTCTTGAGCCTGCATAACAATGTAGAAATCTAATAAAATATGAAGATTTAAAATTTCTCATAAAGACTAAAAGAACCTTGAATTCTTTCTTGTACAGATCTACAGCAGCTGCATGAGCAAGTAATTGATGATGTGTAACTAAATAAGGTTCTGTTCCTGAATCACCACCAAGGCAACTTGGCATTAGCGATTCAGAGCATCGACCTGGTGCAAAATTCCCAACTGCATAACCTTCTCTACTATAAGCGGATGGCTCATTGAAAGTAATCCAATGTTTTACCCTATTTCCAAAGTATTTAAAACAAACTTTTGCGTAGTCTCGATAATCATTTCTGAAAGTCAAGAATACAACAAAATCATTTCTTAAATCGACAATTTGAATAAAATTTAGGAGATTAAAAAAAGAAACATCTCTTAACAAGTCTACTAAACTATATTATCTTATATATCATTCCAGAGTCTTTTTTCATTTATCAGCACTCAAGATTCTTTGTATAGCGATAAAGTTATTGTTTATATATAACCGACTCAAATTATCAACTTAAACTTTTTTTTTTATCTGCAACTTAAACTTAAACCTTTGTTGTAATTATTGGATATATCGTAGAAGATATATTTATGTATTAACTAGTTTTTAGGAGACTAATATACTGAAAATTTTGTATTTAAGCTAACACAGTAGATTAATCAAACACACAATTTTGTTCTCTTGTATTTTATTATGGCATTAGAGTGTGAGAATTTAAAGGGAGACTATACAAAAGTAGGGATATGAAACATCCCATTGAAAAAGAGAGGAAAATTTCTTCACCAAATGATCTCAAGCTAGTGATAACCGGGGAAATGTAATCACTTGTTTGAGGAGAGAATTTTGAAGAATGGATACATGCAATAAGCACTTCACTGCGTGCTAGAAGAAAATGGAAGTTTCAGATGTTGGATTCTTCAAACATAAAGGATTGATGGACAATGAAGTTCATATTGGTTTCTCGTTTCTTGATCGGGATATTGGTTTCTCATTTCTTGGTATACCAGTTTGTAAATGATTTGAAATTCTTTTAAAGTATTCCTTTTAATTTAATTTATTTTTAACTGTTAAAAAAAAAAAAAAAAAAAAAAAAAAAACAGGACCAACATTAAACCTAGCTTGTATTCAACATTTTCTTACGTGAAGAATGCAAGAACCTTGGAAAGACATAAAGAAGCAAATCTAGTCATAAGTGACACTAGAATACAATAGTTGAAGTTAGACACGACCAAAGGAGACTTGACTATGGTGACTTATTATGAAAAATTGAAGATGTTAGGGACGAGTTGGTTCATTGTGAATATGTTCCGACTTGTCCCTGTGGAGGGTGAAAATGCAGTATTGGATTTAAACTGGAGAAAATAAGGGAGAGTTTTTGTGCGAATGTTTCACAAATTGGAGTAGTGGGGAACTAGAATTAACAAGTACACTATATATAGAGCTTTCTTAATAAAGGTAATTTTGTTTTACATAAATATCATCTTAAAAGATGACATTTTCCAAAAAAAAATAAAAATTACATGGACAGATATATGTTATTCTACTAAAAATATTTATCTCATATAAATACATATATTTGTAATTATGATAATACTAAGTTCAATAGAAAATAAATTTGCGTAACTTACACAATGCGAGGAGATAAGAAACCTCCATACTCATCTTGCAAAGCTTGGGGAGTATCCCAGTGAAAGAGTGTGACATAGGGTTCTAGACCTGCAACGTCAATATTTAAAACATCATTATTGTCATTTACTTCAAAAATATTTTAAAATTTTAATTTTAATTAAGAAAAACCATGAGAGGAAAGCGTGGAGATCGACCGTTGGCTTTTAGATGATCGATGAGGCGGTTGTAATAATCGATTCCGTCTAGGTTTACACCCTCCTCGTTTTCACCGACCCTTCCGTCTATATATGATTAATTTTTTAAAAAAAGATAGTCATTATCAACATGAAAGATGAAACTACAATAATTTAAACACAATAATTGTTCATCAACTTTTATCTCACCTGGTACGATTCTAGACCATGACATGGAGAATCTGTATGCATCCAGATTCATGTCCTTCATCATCTGAATATCTTCCTGTTATATAAATGGAAAACAACATCCAAAAAGTTTAATTAATTATTTCGAAGGAGAAAGATAATTGGTTTCTTTGTTCATCCTATGCTGTCATCATTAAGAATTTGAACTTTACCTTGTAGCGATGATATTCGTCAACTGCTACATCTCCATTGCCTCTATCGTCTATCCTCTCTGCAAGTTATGATCCATTTATAATCAGACCATCATCTTCTGTTTTTCTTAAGTTTCAAATATATAAGATAGTTTCTAAAAATCTTAGAAACAAATATCTGTCTAATTATAAGAAATAATTTATAACTGTTTTAGATCAATAAGGATCTTGTTGTTTCTTTTAGTTTTTTTTTATTTCTTCACGTTCTTTTTTTTCTCGAGTAAAATTAGATATTCACAACTAACAGGTAAAATAGAAACAAAACAAAATCAGAGAAAGTATGTTCCCTTCTCCTTGATATAATGTTAGAGATAAGACAGAGAGGGGAAAAAAAAAACCTGGATATTTATGGGTGTAGTTGTCCCATACACTTGGTTTTCTTCCATAATCAAATGCCGCTCCTTCGTACTGTTGATAATTTTATTTTTTTTTATCAAGAACAAGAAATTTTATAAATGATGAGATAAAAGTGATGCTGCTGTGATGTGATGTTGGTACGTTAGGTTGAAATCTCAAAGTTTAAATTCTCATAAAAATAAGAAAAGTGATGTGATGTTTAATTCCATATTTTCAGAAACATTTACAAATTATAATTTTACTTCCATAAAATTTTTTTTACTGTGTGTAATATATGGAATAAACTGTAACAAAAGCATTTGTATGTTTTATTCAGTTCATACCTGGTAAGCCGCGGATGCTGTCCCGAAAACGAAACCTTCCGGAAAACTTTTTCGATTGAGTGAAAGAGCATCCACAACTGATGCAGGATATTCCTCAGGATTAATTAGTGGTAACACGCTATCTGTTACAGGAGCCAAGAGAATAAACTTGTTACATGCCATGTTCAGTCATTATCAGACTCTGATTCTGCTTAATGCAGTAGTGACACAGTGCAAAATAGGGTGTAAAACACTATTTTATGTTACAAATAATAAACATTTCAAAAACACATTTAATTCATGTTTGATTTATGATCTGCGTCCAAACTGAAAGCACATCACCAAGTTCTTTTTTTATCAATTACTTAGATTTTGAAGCTTCACAGGACAAACCAAATAGGCATTAGATAAACTTTTTATAAAACTCACACATAAAAACAAACAGGCAAATATGTGATTGCTTAAAGAAGTGATGAAGGGTAAAATACCAGGTTCCGCGAGAGAGAGTTGTGCATCAGCAGCTTCAGCAGGTGAGACCTTAGTGGCGGCAGCAGCAGCACCACCGATGAGGGCGGTGCTGAGGGCCAATCTGCGAGAGACATGGCTAAGGGTGGTGGCATCACCCTCTTGGCCATCCTCCTTTTGTGCCATGCAAACAATGTGATTTCGTTTGGTGCTCCCAACTTCCCGCTGGGGCCAAACCCTAACCGGAGTAGTTAGGGCACGGAGCTGCAAGAAACCTTGGGTGTAGGCCATTTTCCTCAAAATACAAGATATTCACTCACACTCTTTGCCCTCTGAATGATCCACTATATATAGAGTCTGTCACATGCAGCAGAATCCTCTATAGCTATTAAAACTTGTGTTCAATTGCAGAGTTGGACTCTATATATTATGTTTAGGTTTTTGCACCGTTCACGTGGGTATTTTTCAATTATACCTAAATGGATTAATAAGTCTTTTAGGTGCACAATTTCATTATGAACAACTTGGATTTTTTCTTTTTCTATTTCAGAATGGACTCTGTTGTATATGTTCAAGTCTATACACAGATCTCAAAGTTTAGGTTTTTGCATCGTTCACGTGGGTATTCTTCAAAAATATTACGAATACGGATAAATAAGTCTTTTAGGTGCACGATTTCATTATGAACTATTTTGGTAAGTTTTTGTTTTTTATTACGAAGTGATAAGGATGATGATTATAAAATAGAAATAGTTTCTATTAAGACAGTTTTAATTTTTTTTTTTAAATAAAAGTCTTCATATAGGACAACTTTAATTTAGGTAAAGTCTGCATGTGACTAGATCCTCTTTGTCTAATGGGAGTCTCTATGCATGTAATTTATTTTCTTTTTATATATAATTAGTATTTTTTTATTTTTTATTTAAATTAAAAAATTAAAATTTAGAATTTTAAGATTGAGCGTTTTTTTTTATATTTTCAAAATAATATTCAGCTGTTTATATTTTAAGAAGTGGTTATCATTTTTAGATGATAAATTTTAAATAATTATTTTTAGCTTAAGAATAATTGAGTTTTATATGAAATAAAATTAAAATTAATTGTAATAAATATTTAAATTAAAGTTAAAAAGTTTTATTTAACGGAAATAAATTAAAATTTTAAACCAAATAATATAATTATTTATGAAAGTTTGTCCTATACATATGTGTAATACATATCATAAACATCATTATACATATATCTATATATTTAAAATTATATGAATTATAAGATTTTTTTATTAATAAAAAATATATTGTGGAATTAATTGTAGTTGTGTATGCTAAGAATTTAAGTTTAGTTTTATCATTAAAATTGAAACGGAATGAATATTCTTAGATAGAGCATATATAACCGGTGGCTATGCAAAGAGTGCCAAATTGGGTTGGAGATGTTTTAAATTTCTAAGAGTTTGTTTCCCTTTTGTTACTGCCCAGCTATAGCAAGTTTAGATTTTCCGCCTTTTTTGATGTAAAAGTTTTCATTTTCTTAGTGAACAATTACAACAGATCAGAAAACTGTCAGAAGGCTCCTTGAGGTATGGTGAGATACAATGTTCATAGAGCCGCAAAGGGCACTCCCAGTTGAACTGTCGGTGGAGTTATTTTCCAGGATAGTGCTGCAAAATATTTGGATATTTTTCAGTGTTTTTATCGGCATTCGCCATTAAAGCAGTTGAAATTGCTGCAGACACAAGATGAAACAACTTTGGTGAGAGTGTGATTCCTTACTCGTAATAGTGGCTTTTGCTAAGTTGGAAATAATCTCTTGAGACATAAGAAACAGATGAAGAATGGATTTCTTGGGGTTACTGAAATTTAGATTCAGTCCTATTGATTTCCTAAAGCTTTGAGAAAACAACTTTGAAAATTACAAAGTAGGTAGACAGCGTGATTGAATATTGATGGACATAGTAAAGTTATACAAGTGAGACATCGAGACATCATAGATCAGGAAAGATTAGGTTTCTTATTTTGCAGATAAAACTTGTGCTGATAATGTAAAAAAACAAGAATTTATGTTGATGTTGTGTTGTTGGTGGTGTTGAGAATCACGCATTTTATTCCAGAAGCTTAATAAGGAAGCTTACCACTTTAATAAAAGCTAGAAAATATAAAATGCATGAGAAATGAGCTAATTTGTATGTAAAAGTGGAAGGATGAGTGTTGCATGTGATTATACTTAATATTGGATTACTTATTTAAAGTGAGGTACACATAATGTCATTTTATAGATATTAATGTTGTGGTGTTCAGAGTTTGTAATTTATATAAGAGTTGGGATACTCCTGAAATATTATCTTAATATATTTTTTATTCTTGGCTGATAAAAAAAAAAAACTAGAATTTAGATTCTATTATCTTTTCCCACATGGGCTTTGTGTTCTGTCTTTGTATTTGTTTTCTTTTTTAATAATTATGTAATTTTTTCATTTAAAAAAAATATTGCACAGTTGTATACAGCAATGTGTCATATGAGAGCCTAGGCATAATGTATTGCGCCTTTAATAAGATTATGGTGGTTGATGCCAGCAGTGACGGATAAATGAACAATAAAGTTAATTTAAAGGCAAAATTAATTCAATATTAATTTACACTACCATTAGCTTAACTATCTCTAACCATGTTTTAAATGTTTATTAAAATATAACAGACGGTGAAGTGCATTTAAAAATAATTTAATTTAACCTCTCAAGTTAAGTGTAAAATTATTCAATTAGAGGTTAATGAATGGTGAGACAGTTGACCTCGGTTCCACCATCTGACATCCTCTATCTATATGAATATAATTACTTTAAGATCGAAACACTCCTTAAGTTTTCTTTTTATTTTATTTTTATTTTATTTATTTATTTATTGTTGTTAAAAAAAAAGAAAATTACTCCAAAATAACTTTTCAATTGAACTGAAATTTTCTAAACAAATTCAATATTCAAACTGTTAAATATTGCCTTTAACATCGCTGAATGTAGTCAGGGATTCATATATCACGATCTTGCATTTATAACTGTTAAATATTTTGATATTATTTCAAGTTCATAGTATTAAAATAGTTTTGAACTGAATAAAAATCAACAGAATTAATTAATTTTTTATCAATAATAATAAATAAACTAATAGAAAGTTTTAACCCTTAAGAATTATGTGATGCTCAGATCAGAATATACCATTCTTTCAAAAAATACTTCCTCCTATGTGAGATAGATATCAACTTAATCCCTCATCAGACTTACCCAAGAAGTTATGAAAACCTCATATTTCATCCCATGATTAAAGAAAAGTTTACAAAAAAATTCTGATATAGTAAAGACTATCATTCATTGCACATATCTGTATCTTATTGATTTGATCCACTGCTATTTCTTTCCCATGCCTGCCACATGTGCTTGTTCTTCTTAAATTGGTTATTCCATTTGATGATGTGCATTCATACTTTTATGTCTCTGAGTCCTTCCACAGAGTACGTAAGACAGCTCATCTTCGCATAATATATTGCTTGCACGATCTTAATATCCAAGAGTAGTATCTGAGTAGTGATACAGCAGGATCATGTGATTTATTAATTTATTAAAAACATTTAATTCACTGCTGAATTATTGAAATTTAATATATAGAAAAAGTTATTGCATTGAATAGCTTCATATGCCACTTATATGCTAAAATGTGCTGAAACGTAACACCCATTACCAAAAACAAAACAAGCACAGTTTATAGAGATACGCAATATGTTTATGGAATACTTTCCAGAATAAATATATGATTTTTTTTAGAAGAAAACTAATATTAGTTATGTTATTTTATGTTTATAATTTTAAAATTTAAACTGAGATAGAAAATCATAGTAACATAAATCAATTATGTGTCTTATTTTTTCATAATGATTATAGACCGTAGAAGAAATATTTTTTCTTAGACTATTCTTTTTGACTGAACCTGGATTTTTTTTTTAAACAGTAAAAAATATTTTTCTCTTATTGTGAAAGGAGAGAATAAATTCAAATACGGTAAAGGATATTGTGAGATATTGACAATTTTAGTCATGAATTTTTTTTAATAGTCAAAAGTAAATAAATAAAAAAGATGATATTAGTTTCATTAAAATATAAGGTTGTATAATTTTAGTCATAAATAAATGTAATAACTAAAATTAATCATCTGACACCATATTATGAAATGGAGAGATGAAATAAAAATTAAAAAAGATAAACAAAAGATATGAGAATGAAAAAATCCTCTTTATTTTTATTTTTTTAAAATAAAAGCAAATGATTGAATATTTAAAAATTTCTTATGATATTAATTTCATTCTAAAATGAATATATTACATATATGAAATTATTTACTTTTGTTCTTAATACAAAAATATATAATTTTTTCATTTTCATATATTTGTTCATCTTTATTAATTTTTGCTTATCTCTCCATTTCATAATAAATACACTTATATTGCAGCTTTCAACAAAACAATATCTCTTTAAAATTCAATATATAACAAAAAAAAATGAGTGATTTACCAAAAAGCCATAGTTTCTTTTCATTTAATGAGAGTAGGTTGAAACGTCCTTTGGGAGAATAAAAGGATGGGTGATATGAAGAAGGAGCCTCACCTGTAAAACAATGATAAATTATGAAGAGAAATTACCTGGAGGAGTTCAAATGCTTAAAATTTCATAAAACACATCTTCTCATGCAAATATATTTTGTAATAATATAAAAGTATACAAGAAAAAGGGAATAAAAAAAAAGTGGATTTAGAACACGGACTTAATACTCTAATCAAAATCATGACTATAAAAATGGCAAAACCTGCATCCATCCAGATTCATTTATATATATCTATGATTAAGTGGATACACAAGTAAATCATAATCCAAAAAGAATAATATTTTTTGCGAAACGTGTACAGCACCCGCCGGCAAGCCGCCGTCTAACCCGGCGTCTCAGGAGGTACGGCACGCTGATACATAAACAAGTGGCTTCCACCCCTCTCAACCAGGTTTCCACATGTATCATGCTATATCTGAGGAAAATTATGTAATAAACATGTTTTATATAGATACTAAATCTTTTTACATGCTATATAGATATTAAATTATTCTTATATAGATTTCATAAACATAAATTTGAGTGGCTTAAAATTGAAATGAGTAATCTGATCATATAGTGAATGTAACTCTTGTTGAAGATCCTTTTAGCAAAACGAAAATTTATTTTTTTCAAGAATACGAGGTTATAAAATATACTTCTCGCATTTAGTTTATCTCTCAAGAATACTTTTTTAATTATATCTTTCGGGAGTAGTTTCTCATCAGACTTTCTACAAAAAATTTGTTTAAAAAATTAAAATTCTGGCTTTCTTAAATTAAAGTAAAATAGAAATTCGTATAAAAGTATCATGTTTATGGAATTAAAAAGCACTATTCTACTCTCCATTCAAAAATGTCATATATAGTTCAATAATGTATAATTTTACACTATAATGTAAGATATTAAGATATTAGAAAATACTTCTAAAATAAAAACATATTAAATTTTGGAATTTAACTTTGTCGCGACCTAAAAATCACGACGGATATGGCGGTCTAAATAAGAACAAATAAAAAGAAAGAAATGGAGTCGCCACCATAATTTTTTATGAAAAAACTATGGAAAAAACTAAGAAAAGAATAAGGAATAAGTCTGCGAACTAGAAATGAGTTCGGGAGTCGGTTACGCGTGGAGAAGGTATTAGCACCCCACAGCGCCTGTCTTAAGACAGTACCTTTAATTAAATAATCAAAATCAAATGTGGTTTTTAGAATATTTATTTTTCCCAAAAATATAATATATAAAAAAAACAATTTAAAA
>Ga0209489_107170_pt1 | contig 16947 bp, 5 predicted proteins | sample SiratrowhiteBW_FD_187527 | JGI IMG/M metagenome (GOLD analysis project Ga0209489, IMG submission 187527) | Root nodule microbial communities of legume samples collected from California, USA - Siratro white BW (SPAdes) (version 2) | ecosystem: Host-associated > Plants > Roots > Nodule | place: USA... | reverse complement strand
TGATAAGCCTGTATAGACTGCCTTCTCTGATATTGAAATAAATCAATTCATTCGAAATTGAAGTCAGTTTATTTTCGCTGAACATTATATTTTCCATCATTGAGATTCGTTAAATCTTTTCAGTTTGCGAAAATTGTTTTCACTGTTTCAAAAAGATAAAAAAGTTTTCAAAGTTCAATTCACCCCCCTCTTGAACTCAGCCTAATACGTTTTCAATATATATATTCATTTGATGGAAGAATGTTGAGATTCTCTTTCCTTTTATTTTTCAGGTAAAATAATATTATATAAATTGTATCATATTTGATAATTCGTATAATTGTAAAATATTACACTTTCTTTATTATTCTTATTAGCTACACAATCCTATTTTGATGGTTAGCACTACGGATGCCCACAAGACAAAAATGAGATGATGGTATATAATATAAATTACGATCAAATGTCAATTTCTCTTTAAAATTATATATAACATTGTAAAATTAATTTTGATTTCTTTTTATGAAAATAATAAAGATAAGAAATACATTCCTAAGTAATAAAATAACACATAACACAATCCTATTATGTTAGCACTACAAATAATATTTTATTAATGAAAGAAGATATGTATTCCAATATAAGAGCCTTGAATAGATTTGATCAACATCCGGAGAAGGACTATTTTATGCATTACAGCCATTGTCCAGCTATGGCAATAATATATATACATGCATTTCTGAGTGTGGAACCCTAACTTAATGAATTGTTAATGCCCATTATAGTATTTTTGAATCTGAATCTCTTGTACTATTTCTTTCCTTTTCATTGCCTTTCAGATGTTAAATCGTATCTTCATTGGCATAAATTACACTAATCGTGTATGGGGAAACATAATTAAATTCCTACATACACTGAATATGTATGGCTTGCTGTTATTAGCTAGTTTCATGTATGCAAGTTGTTCATTTTTTTTTTAAATAATCAGAAAATAAATCTCAGTGACATATCTTGAAGTTTGGAAATTCTAGATATATGATAAAAAATTTACGCTACTAATGTCCCATATCTTCTGACTATAAGACAATTCCTTCTCATTTTGAAAATTTATGTATTTTATACACACCCATTTGTACAATTTTTTTTATACTTATCAGCAAAACCAATATCAAAAGCTGTCACTGAAATTTTATCAAAATAACTCTGTAAGGTGTGATTCTGAAGGTGGTTATAAACAATATTGAGAAATTCATTTTATATGTCATAAGGTTTTTACGATAATAATTATGATTTTGTTATAATAAATAATCTATATCAGTACGTATGATTTAAAGGAAAAAAAAACAAAAAAGAGAATATAGATCAGTGTATAGTTTAAATTAATATGCAGTTCAATCTATTCCCTTTAAACTAGCTTAAGACTCTCTCTAGTGTCAATGTCAATAAAAAAATATTATCGGTACTTAGCAGCAACTTTTACTGATAGTTTAAATTGTTACCACTGATCACCATCACAATTTAAAGTTAATTTGTACTAAAAATATTAAATAATTTGGATATACTTCAAAAAAATAAGAAATCTTACTGAACCATTTATTAAACAAAATAAATAAATGATAAAAAGAATAATAATTTGTGAAATTTAAAACTCATGTTTAAAAACTTTTATAAGTAGATATTTTAAAACTCCAAATTTTTGCAGAATTATTTTCTAAAAGCAATACTCGAAGTATTACTGTGTACTTCTTTAAATGTTCATCCTAACACGAGTATGTGAAAGGAAAATGGAGACAGCAATTGCATAGGATATCATTGTAAAAAAAAAATAATCCAACTTTCCAAAAATAATCCAATTATTATTATTATACGTTTGTATTTATTTATGATATATAATGAAATACTTTATTTTAGATGTACATTTCATGTTTATAATTAATTTTTAATTATATTTTAAAATTATAATATTTTAAATCTTATAAGTATGTTAAATATGTAACAGTAAAATAAAAAATAGTAGATATAATATCAACTCAAAAAGTTACACATATTACTTCATAATATTATTTTCATTCAAATTATAGATTGTACATATTAAGTATATGATAATACATATTATTTAAATAAATATATAAAATTAATATAAATATAAATATTAAATTATTGAGATAAGGTAACAAAATAAAAAAATTCATATATATATATATATAAAGGCAAAGAAAATAAGACATAGGCTTTTTCCATGGTACCTTATTGCTCCGTACATCTCTACCTTAGATCCTTTTCCACGATTTTATTACATATTGTAATTGCATATTGTTTTTTTTTTCATGAATAAATTCTATGAGTAAAGGTTTTAGTTTAGATTGGTTAAATTTGAGAACTAAATTCTAATAATATATTGTTTTCGTTAAATATTAAATTTCAATGTTCGAACTATTTAACTTTAACCTTAACAAATTAATTATTTGTATATAATTCCTTCATTAGTTAACTCAATTTATATAACAACAAAAGAAGAAAAAAGTGAAATAATAAAATATGCGATGTTGATAATGTCGATATGTGTTTGTATAAAAGGGAATATTGTAGAAATGTGTATATAAATGTTCAGAGTTTGAGTTTTTTTTAGTATATGGATAATATATACATGTTTGTAATTTAAGTAATATATTATAATACTTTTTATGTAATATTAAGTGCTAAAAATGGAAGTTGTATGGTGATTTTTATGAAAATTGTATTATTTGACGTAGTATAGCTCAAGCGACTAGTCATTATTATATACATAGTTAATTATTGTTTGAATAAGAGTATAGACTATTAAGTGATATGATATATAACATAAGTTAAAGTTTTGTAGTTTAAATAAGAGAGAGATTTATAGATAATTATCTTTTGTTTGGAAATGATGATATTCAAATGATATCTTTGTCGCTTAAACATTGAGTTGTAGCGGGTGTTAGCACTCTAGCGATAATGATTGTTCAAACATTGATGAACGTGTTTTATGCTTTTAGAACTTGTTATAAACGATGTAACAATTAGTCAAAATTAATCTTGTTACATTCTTAGTAGCCCAACTATAATGGTGTCGAACACAATTGGATTTTATTATATTCTTGATCCAACTACACATCTTGGATAGCTTTTTCCTCCGCTCCATGATATCATCCTGCACCTCCATACCATACACGAAAAGATGAAATTGTCCTAACATTAAATTTAAAACCCAAAACTACCCTTCACCCCCTCCTTTTGTTATCTTGCATCGCTCTTCTGCCAATTTCGTTGTAGCCTCTCTCTTCTCCTTTCATTCTCCTTTCACTTTGTCGTAGTTGTAGATCACGTGTACATTGATGGTGGGTGGCTAAGCACAAGGGTGTATTTTTTTTGCAAATTTATAGCCTTCTAGATTTGTAGAATCTGAAAGCCTATAAATTCTGAAATTTTTTGGAGAAGACACAGTACGACAAGGTTTACAACTGCTACATGCAGGTTGAAGAGGAGTTGGGATATTCAAGTTTTTGCCTCACCAAGAGTCTTGTCAAGAGTGCTACTCAACCCTTGACAGTGAACCTTCAAGTGATGGCACCAAAGATTGGGAAATGGTAAGGTTCTTTTTTGCCTTTGTAAGGTATAGTGGGATGAAGAAGAGGGAGATGTTTCCTTTCTCACTAGACTGTTTCTTTGCAAGAATAAGACGAATAACACAAAAGTTAATATGTTGGAAAGGGGATGGGATTGAATTTCAAGATAGTGACATGGCATTTTTGTGTGCGTCCTGGTGGGGGAGCAGTTTATTGATGGGATTGGCAAGGGTTTAAAGATCACTAAATATGACCTAGAGCTTGCCAGAATGGCACTTCACCATTGGCGGAACACTTCTGCTGATGGCCTTTGGTTTTATCAAAGGGCATTTCCATTTTTTCCTTAAGGTCAAATTTGGAATTAAAAATAGTATGGAGGTGCAGATTGATATCTTGGAGGTGCAGAAAGAAGCTCTCCACATCTTGAGTCTGACTTAAGAAAGTGGCACCCGGCCCAGTGGTGTCCAACTCAAGTCTGTTAAGCCAACCCAAATGTCGGCATCAACATTTCAACTTTGCTCTTATTTCTTTTTTTAAGGATTCCAATCTTGCTCTTCTTGACTCAAATGCCTCCTATTCAATTATTTAAAAAAAATAATGGGATTTAGAGTAAAATTTGATTAAAAACTCAAGTAATCAATTATTTATAACACGAATCAAATTATTTATAAAAAGAGATAAAAATAGGAAATTTAGTAGGTTTCAAGCTTAAGAGTTGATTATGTTATAAAAATTAATCCAAAAATTCATAAAAGATAACATTATCAAATTCCCCAAACTTAGAACCTTACTTGTCCTCAAGCAAAGGTAACTTGGTACAAATAGACAACTACTCAGTAATGGTAAAACAATCCATAAGCAAGTTCACATAATCACTTTATATATCAATCATGTATGCTCTCTCCAATAAAGCTTAAAATATAATTTGTTTCCTAGTCAAGACTCAGTTATGATGCTCTTAGTGAAATGTAACAAAGAAAATACATGTAAACTTTTCAATACAAATTAGCAATCATGGCAAAGTGTTTTCTTGGACAACTTTGCTTTTCATTTCAAGAGCCCAAAAATATAAAAAAACATGCAACATAACAAGGACTTTTATTAGATTATAACGTGGCTAGGCTGAAAAGAAAATTGGTTTTTTCTAGATAATCAAAACATTGCAGGCAAAGAGAACAATTAGATCAACTCATCAATTCAACACATTTTACCTTCTTGTCTATGTAATCTAGACTTGAACCAAAATCATCTTTTCCCCCCACATTTTTTTATTTTTACAAACAAAAATATATTTTTTCTTTTGTTTCTTTTTCTTTTTTTTATATGTTTACAACTTTGACCCACAACCTTTCTGAAATGCTCTTTATACTCCCCATGTAATACTTTCAATTTCCTCCAAACTTGAATCGCACTAAGGACCATGATCTCCTTACTCTCTCAGCTCATAGTAAGGTAGTTAAGGTTAAAACTTGCAATGATTAAAGGTTCAAGGATCAAGAAATATTTATTTCAAAGCTCAAATGAGTGCACAAAGGTTTTATTCATGAAAAGAATGTTGGCTATTTGTCTCAAACTATAATGAATAAAAAACAACAAAAAATGACATTGATCACATGTAAGCATGCAAATGATTAATTAACATAAAAACTTAAGCAAACTCAATTATGAGTCAAAAGTGATAACACACAATAAATTTAAACTTTGAAGCAGAAAACCTCACCTAAATACTTTTGATACCAAAAACAACATATAATATACAATCATTATTAATTAAAAATAGAATGTAAACACACTTTCCATTACAAAAAAGACAAAAGCAACAAAAAACTTAAACTTAACATGAAAGCACAATTAATTCACAATTGTTAATATAGAGTAACACAATAAATTCTTATCAGTAAGAAATTATCATCAATGATATGTAAAACTCACTCTAAGTCTACCAATTTAGAATCTAATTGTATAAGTCACTAAAACCTTGGTAACTAATGTTAGATACCAATTATCTTGACTTAATTGGTCACTAAATTCAATCATTACTTTCATTTTGTAATTATTTAGCAATCAAAATCTAATTTGGTGACTATTTTGGTCATAATTAGCAACCATTTCATCTGGTAGCTAAAAATTAGTCTCTAAATAGTTTTTTTGTTATAATTAGGGTTAGGATCATTACTAAGATTCCTCTACCATAAACTATTATAACACAAAACTCCTTAATTTCATAAATAAAGAAGAATATACAAAAGAGTTAAAAAATGAAAATAAAATGAAAAATGGAAATAACAAAGATTGAAGTCTAAAAGAATTATAAATGCAAAATCACGTTGTATTGGAACATAAGTCCCCGACAACGGTGCCAAAAATTTATTAACAATTTTTTCACTATGATAACAAGTGCACCAGTCATAAATGTAACAAATGATAAATATATTGTTTTCTTCTAAGTGACTTGTGTAATACATGACAATAAATATAATTATAACAAAATTAAACTACAAATAATTCCAAAGTTTAAAATTTTATGCAAGAAAATAAAAATAAAAATTATTAAAATATATTTTTTGTAATGAGCACTTGGAATGTGCAAAAATAGTGGAGAAGATATGAAATGCAATTACTAGGATTAAACCTTCATCAAACCTTACTCTCATATGTTAACCTAAAATAATACTAAAATTCTAATTCCTTAAGTGAATGCGCCTCAACTTATTTATTAAATGTCAATTATGCTCTATTTCTACGGTTTAGTTTACTATCTTGAGACTTTTGTGACGATTGCAAGTTAAGTTCTATTTACATAATTGATCAATATATTCCTAAACACAAGCTTTTATTTGTTATTTCAGATCTTGATTACAAGTGATAATTCCCAATATCCTAAGAATCAATCAACACACCAAGTACCTATAATCAATATTGATTACATGAGAATTCAAACGGTTACACTTAATCCCAACAAGATATAAAAATGAACAATGAAAGAAGAAGGATATACAAATAGGAGAAAAGGAAAATCTTTCAAACCCTATCTGTCATCTTAAGATTACATTTTTTTAAAATTTAATTTGTCTCCTCTTAAACTAAGTCTATTTTTGAAAAAAAAAAAAAAAAAAGGAAGAGTACAGTAGTATTGTGAATGTACCATGAAAGAGGGTCTCAAAATATTAAAGTCAATGCTTTATTTTGATAGTGAGTGACTTTTGATGCTAAAATTTAATTGTAAAATATTAAATGTGAAAATTGTGATTTATGGAACACGAAATGTGTAGATGTATTTTAGTAAAGTATGGTATTGAAGTGATGTATCACGTAAGATATATATATATATATATTGACATATAATGATATTAGTAAAAGTTAGGATGGAATAATAATAATGGAAATATAGATAGTAACATGAATCTTTGAGATAACCGTTAGAATCAAGTTGAGATAATTATATACACTTTTAGGATATGTTGTGCATTTATAATGTATTTCCTTTTTGTCACTAAAAAGAAGGTAAATCTACATATTTTAATATATGTATATATATATATAGTGAAAAATGATAAAAAAAAATATTAATTAGAAAATAAGCATTGACCAAAATGAATATATTCTTTGTGCCGCGTTATGTTGACCCAAAGGTGGAAAGCACCTCTTCTAGTAGAAGAAATAAATAATGGACTATTTTCACAGTGAAATGCAAAACGCATTTAGAAAGCAGCTAGCAAAAGTAATCTCAACAAAATGTAAAACATAACAATGCTCCAACGAATCGTGGTTCTTCAAAAACGTGTTAATGAACCGTGTATCTTGGAGTGAAAGATTAGGAAAGAATTTCTCCCATCTTCAAAGTTTAGAAATGACATAGTTCGAAGAAAAAACAGACCAAAAAAAGGTTGATGACTGAACCTAGTCCAACACATTCTTCACACGTACAATTCATTTTTTCCTTTGAAAATAGTACACAACAACGCGTATGTGTGTTTGTTTTCATTCCTAAAGCGTGTTGACACTGTCATCTCCACGCATTACCCATCTTACAAGGAACACAAAAATAAAATCTCTGCATTAATGTCATTTCTCTCTTATGGTGCAAGCAAACCAAGCAGCGTGGTCTTTGGATGGGTGGTGCAAAATTGGAAATTGTAAATTCATGAGCACGCAGACTCTACACACCTCCCCATACTCCTTACTCCATACCCTTTCAACTTTCAATTAAGCCCTTTTATTTTGTCCCCTAAACACCAAACCCTTCCAGCTGTCAATATTTTCACTGCATTAGACAAATATCATTACTTATTATAAAATCATTCACTGCATTTAAATCATGTGGCCCACCACCACCTCCTCCCCATTTATGTACTAACAATATTACTGTGTGATTCTTTTTTCCACCATAAAGCCACAAGTATAGCAACAAAATGCAGCCATTAAAACTTAATTTGACTTGGTAAATTAAAAACTTTAAACAAATATTCCTAGACTAGCTAGCTAGCATCACTCAACTTCTACATATAGCCCAGCTAAGATTGAGCTATACTCAACAACACAACTCAACTCTCTCTTCCTCCTCTCTATCTCTACCTCTTTCTCTTTTCTGCTTCAAGTTTGAAAAACAAATACACCATGACTATGACAGATGTCTTGAGTGAAGAACAAATTGTTGATTTTAAGGAGGCTTTTGGGTTGTTTGACAAAGATGGAGATGGTAAGCAAAATTTCTCCTTTTTTGTAGTGTCTATAATTTTCATAAGAGGGTATCTACATATATATATATATATATATTATTCCGTTGAATTCTTCTTTAGATTGATAGAATTCTCATCAGTGTCTTATTATGAACTGTGTGCATCTTCCTTAGGCTGCATTACTGTGGAAGAACTGGCCACTGTCATTCGGTCGTTGGATCAGAACCCCACAGAAGAAGAGCTCCAAGATATGATAAGCGAAGTGGATGCAGATGGGAATGGAACCATTGAATTTGACGAGTTCTTGAGCTTGATGGCCAAGAAAGTCAAAGTAAATTAAGCTACTTTTGTTCAATTCATTCTTATTATACATAACATTTCAAAAACTTCGAGTCTATTGATCTTTGATTTTGTGAAGCTAAAAGCTTCATCCCTTTTCACTGCACAATAACCAAAGACTAACTTGGGTGTTGTGTTGTTTCTCTCTTAGGACACTGATGCAGAAGAGGAGCTCAAAGAGGCTTTCAAGGTTTTTGACAAAGATCAAAATGGCTATATATCAGCTAGTGAGGTATGCATTTTTTTATTTACTTATTTTTCTGTTCTATTAGTTTTTTTTCTTTGATGACAAGGACATTGCAAATCTTCATTATAATCCACATCGTAGATTTCTGAAAATTTTGATAAAGTGAAGGTTTATGCTGAGCTGAACAATGTAGGTGGTCCAAAAAACGTTGCAAATTTAGCTTACAGCTCTTGCCTTTCTTCTTTTTACCTTAATAATATAGAGAAAGTTTTCAACTTTTTTCCATCTTTTAATTATACAAGTTTAAATTTTAATAATGAAAAAGATGCAATTATATTCAGGAGTTAAAGCTCATGGCATTCTTTTACCCAACCATCAATGACATCTTTTATCTTCCACATCTAAAATAATATAATTTTGGTATTATCTAGACTTAGACATGCAAAATTTTGTAATTTATATATATGTAAAAACTAACAAGTAGGACAGTAGACCGTACTCCCGCATGCAATGAATATTAGTTGTTTGATTAGAAAATGCATTGGGTCTGACATTTGAGTGTTGTAGAGAATCTTATTTCTTTTTCTCTCACTCTAAGTATATAAGTATGCTAGACACACATGTAGCTAGCTATTACTATATGATAGTAGTAAAAACATTTATATTTGTTTCTGGGGTGTGCAGTTGAGACACGTAATGATCAACCTAGGAGAAAAACTAACTGATGAGGAAGTGGAGCAGATGATCAAAGAAGCAGATTTGGACGGTGATGGCCAAGTTAACTATGATGAATTTGTCAAGATGATGATGACCGTTCGATGAAGCACTCACCTAATTGAATTGGACAAATTTGTTCTTCAAATTTCATTGGCTTCCAATCTTCCCCCTCCAGAAATAATGTATTGTTATTATTGTTTGTTTGGTGAATTGTATTCTACTTGTACTTAGCAATGACCAAGTAGTAGAGTGGCTAGTCAAACCCCACCCCCCATTGGATTTGATCCATTCCAACTCAAAATTAATTTACTATTCTTGTAATTTTTGTTCAATATTTTCTATGCTCCGAGAGTAAGAAATACTTAATCGGACCATATTTTACCAAGTGACATAGGTCTCAGTTTATATTATGGAGTTTGAAATGATAGAAATTTTCTGAAACATGGGACTAGGAAAATGGACCTGCACATATATTCAATGCTACATTAAATATACAATGACAAAATTAAGGATTGATTCTGCTTTTCCATAATCTAACTTGAAGGAGACATGTACATTGACTAGGGATTATCTACCACCCTTTTGAATCACGCTATATATGATTTTAGACAGAAAAAAACCATTCCTTGGATTTGACCACGGGTTCAAGACTTGTTGGAAATTCATTTATCGAAAAAAAAATCTCAGTTTGTCATTTTATTGACTTCAAGGAATTGCAGATATTCCTTCTCATCTTTATGTAGTGGGGTATAACATAAAGAGTTATTCTGAATTGTGCTAGTCACAAACAAACAAAGCCAATTGGGTCCTGAGTGGGTGATACAAAGTCAGGTTCTTACATCCTTGTTGACAGGACTAGGTAATAGGCTTACGAAATCATATTTCAACAACCAGACAATGATGTATGGCGTCTACGACAAGCACTTCTTTCACAAGTTTAAGATTTCTAAACCAATATTTTTGGGATATGGACTATTAATTTTTAATTGTTTTTTAACAAGAAGAATGTATAAGTAGGAACTGAGTTCCTTATCGAGCCAAAACGAGTTCCTCGAAACTTTGGAGTCCTTTATTGGCGTCCTAAGTAAAAGCCTTGAAATGCATTAACCAGAAACTTGGGGATCTAACTTCATGAGGCGCTGACACTGTTAGAACTTTGAATAATCTAGTTTGTCAACTGTGGAGAGAAAGAAAAATGGTTTTGTGTCGGTGGCAGGAAGACTTTTGGCCTTGTTTGCACTGTTCTGTTTGCGACTATAATTGTTAACAAAGAACCATAAACCATAACTCTGTAAAACACTAAAATTAGTAGAGGGGAGCATCTGAGGTTTATAAAAAAATAATTGTTTTATAAAAAAATGAAAGCATATTGGTTTCAATTTCAAAAGGTGACAGACCACACGAAAACAGTAGCATGTATACGACATCTAAATCTAAATATATTTGGGTTCGAGGTTTGGACATTGAAACTAGTATTTGGTGTCTCAGTTTATGCCAAACCTTGTGATAATTCTCCAGTTTCTATTATATATAGATAGAAAAAAAAATCGAAAATAGGTTATCCTTCTCAAAACTGAAATGAATGAAAGTTGAATTTTGTTGGCATTAAATTTTCAGTAGGAAATAAAAGGGGTCTTCCAAGTTGGATTGGATTCTACAACTAAGGACCTACTTCCACCTCAAGTAAGGAGCTCATTTTTATTTTTATTTTTGTCTATAACCCATATATTCTTAGTAACAAACTTTTCTCTTTTGAATATATAACTATGTATTAAGAATTTGAACTTAAAACTAGTGATGAAACCCAAACAACTCTCCCATCAATTCATTCACAAGTTCAATAACTATTTCACACAAATCATTCACAAATTGGGCCGATGAACTTTTAGTCCACTTGAATCAATCGATCCAACTATGAAATTGCTTTGTGCACCCCCTATTCTTTAACCAGCACCCATCCAACTAGGCAATTGCTTTGTGCAGCCCCTATTCTTTAACCTGCACCCATCCCCTTAATGAAATGACAAAAATTTCCTCAAGGTATATAATTAAAAAGAAGATTTTTCTTCTTCTTCTCCCTACCTTCGTATCATTGTTCTGGTTGTTCCGTTGTGTGCTTCCTACGTTCGCTTTGCTGCAGTTACAACACTTATGTTTGGTTGGTGAATTACATTTTTTTTTCGACTGATTTCCAGTGATTATTGGCACTCCTTTCATAAGGAAAACGTCATTTAAAAGCTGCAGATTAACGTTTTTCTTTCTTTTTGGAAAGAGGAACCTAGAAGAATTCTAGAATTTGGATTCCGAAACAGGGGAAGGTGTGCGTAATGTCATTACTTTCAGAAAACATGGAAAAATCATTTCAAAAAGTTGTTCTGAAAAGCTTATTATGAAAATATATTACTTTTTATTTTTTTTATATAGACGGTTGTTTTTAGTAGTTAAATATTAATTTTATTTCAATGTATGTAGAGTAACATGATGAGAATTAGAGGAGGAGGTGCTAAGATCGTGAGTCTACGCTTTATTTTTCCTATTAGGTAAAAGGAGTGAGGTGATGCTAATTATATTATGGTTAGACATATAGAATGATATGGTAAGTAATAATGTTAACTTACATGCATTGAAACTAATGTGTAATTATTAGACTCTAATTTTAAAATTATACCTATTGGTTATTATATGATCACGATGAGTTGAAATTAGTGTCTTATAGTAAAAATAAATAAATAAGTTGGAAGTTAGGCAAATTTCCCATTCTGGTGCAATTTTGTTTGGAAATTTCTAGAATGGATAATTTTATTTTTAATTACCACTCTGGGTAAATCGTGTCATGTCACAGCGATATCATTACAAAGAAATCGTGTCACAGTGACACGATTTTGTTTAGCAGTCAGTGAAATCGTGCCAATACGGCACAATTTTATAGTTTAATTAAAATCGTGCCACATCAGCACGATTTCAGTTCAACTAAATTACAATAAAATCGTGCTACATTAGTATGATTTCAGTACACTTATAATTTCGTAAAATATTTGTGATTGGTGTACATAAGTGATGTAGTGTGGAATTTTTCAAATTGATAACAAATAAATTAAAGTTAAATGCGTCATTTTTCATTAAACTAAAAGCATAAATAAATTAAAAGTTAAATGCGACATTTTTCATTAAACTAAAAACATAAATAAATTAAAAGTTAGATGCGTCATTTTTCATTAAACTAAAAACATAAGTTACATTTAAATATAACTGTTTATAGTGACAATTTGTTCTATTGTGACCTTCATTTCTACAATATGAACATTTCTTAGGCCTATTGGGAATTGGGTCATCCATTTCATTATGAATACGGTTTGTAGTTGGTATTCCAGCTTTGCTTCTTCTCATGTGTGGGTCAAGTATCATATATTGGACTCGTGTAAAGAGACCAACAGTCTTGGTTTTGAAGTGGATGGAATTGAATTTCATAGGCCTTTAAAATGTTGTTGAGGCTGTAAAGGGGAGAAACGAATGTGGCTAACTGTAGATGAGAAAATGAACAAATAGTTATGACATGTGGACAAGACAACTTTCGGGCTTGAAACTGTACGCAATCACACCATCATTTATTTAATTTGACTTTGTATGACATAAGTCGGCAATGAAGTTGGAGAATGGGTATTTCCTGTACTTCAAACTCTGAGTTCTATCTGTCATAGTGTTGCACAATGCACATAGCTGATTGTTGTTCATTTTTACATAGCTGTACAGTAATGTCTTTCATATATATAAGTAATCATTTTCATTTTTAAATATTCTAATAACTTTAACCACACCCATCACTCTAAATTTCTATTAATTTCCATAAATTCATGAGGTATTGATAGAAGGAAATGAAAAACTCTTTTCAAACAAATAATTAAGTATTAGTTTAAAAATATAGTTATATATATATATATATGAGACTCTTTCAATAATAAAAAATAACCCTTTTGCATTTTATTAAGGCTTCCACGGGTTTGTATAAATTGTACACTACATCACTTATATATACTAATCACAAATATTATGCAGAATTATAAATGTATTGAAATCGTGCTGATATGACACGATTTTAGTGTAATTTAGTTGAACTGAAATCGTGCTGATGTGACACTATTTCAATGTATTTTTTTTGAACTGAAATCGTGCCACCTCAGCACGATTTCAGTTCAGAAAAAATACACTAAAATCGTGTCACCTCAGCACGATTTTAATTAACTAATAAAATCGTGCCATGTTGGTACGATTTCACTGACTGCTAAAAAAAATCGTGTCATTGTGACACGATTTCTTCGTAATGATATCGCTATGACATGGCACGATTTACCCAGAGTGGTAATTAAATTTTTTTTACCCATTTTAGAAATTTCCAGACAAAATTGCACCAGAATGGGATATTTTCCTCTACATGAATAAAAGCTTTGGTTGAGTTGTTAGGTTTAACTAATCTAATTCGTGCTAGTTATGATACTTAAGATTGCTAGGTATCTAAGTGTTTCCTTCCTTGATTTTTTCAACACAGACAAATGATTGTTGTTTATTGTGTAGAGAGGTGGCATTCAAATGCAAGTTCTCTTCATCTACCTATTGAGAAGTTGACCATCACATTGGATGATGTGTCAAATTTGTTGCACCTGCCTCATATACCCTACCTTAGATTCAGTTGGGGCTACGAAATTGTTAGTAGAGACATTTTGTGTTTACCGTTGCGGCTACAGCGACTAGGCATTGCAAGGTGGTCATGTCTGACTAAGTTGGTTGAGAGAGGTATATGATGACGCATATAGCAACTGACAATGGATAATTATTAACTGGTTGTACCATTTTCACATATAAGAGTGTGACTTCAATTAGTGTTTCGTACTTAGGGTTTTTTATTGATTTGTGACTGACGAGGATATGCGTGGACAACAGTTGCTTTGACCCACATGTATAAGTAGTTGAGAGATGTCAATTATGAAAATATGAAACAACTAGCTAGTTATGTGAACTTGTTGCTGGTTAGTTTGAATGAACGTTATTAGGTTTGTAAATACATAATGTATTTTATAAGTCATTGATTGTGATGAATATGATTTGTTCTAGGTATAAATTTATGAGTATTTTCTAACTATTGACTTGAGACAGATGTGTCCTATAGAAGATGACCTCCCAATGCATGCAGTATAATGTGGGGAGATTGTAAGCACATGTAGTTGTTCGATTGTAATTAGATAACATTGGGTTAGTTGTGGTTCGATTTACCCTATTCAATGAGCACAAGGAATTTCGTCTCTTTAAATGGATCTCGTTGTTTTTCAGGATACATTAAATTAGGCATATGTAGATAGAGTTACACATGCTTGAATGTGTCCGCCGCAGTATGGATATTTGCATATCATCCCCTATCACCCATTTGTCGTCATAGATAACTATCCGTCAACAAATGAAGTGAATCGACACTGGCTATATTTCGATGACTATCTGTCACCCATCTGTTGTGGTCCCTCATGTTAGAACTTGCATTCTAGGCTACGTAAAGTGATTTCACTTTATATCATATTCATATATCATTTAGATAGTTGAAGACAATCGTGTTACAACTATATCACTTCACATATATATATATATATACACACACGAAGGACAAAGGTGTTGAAAATATAATTTTAAAATTTTAATAATTGTAATTTCTATTCTTAAAAATAATTTTTGGAGTAGAATTTGACTTCCAAAATTTGATTTCTAGAGCATTATTTATAATTTTTTTTTAAAAAATACACTTCCAAATTACGTTTTTCACAACATAACCCACGTTCATTGGAAATTTTGTTCCAAAAGTCATTCGTTTGTCCCCAGACACCTTCCCGAATACATTTTTTAGAAGTCTGGACTCCAATTTCTCGAAACTACGTCTTCACTATTTCAACTAACACTACAAAAATAATCACTTCATACCAGAAATCATCTCCCTTTGCTTCTGAACAGCACCACCACGTTTACCACACCTCGCCGAAGCAATCTTGAGCCTCCACCACCCCCACCTTCAACCAACACCACCAAGGTGTCTTGCGTGGAGCTCTTCCATTTGCAATAAATCTGCCAAATATGGGGTGCAGGTTAGGTTAAATTAAGGAGTGGAGGAAGCAATTGCCTAGAGACCAACACAATCAATCAAGTTCAAATTCAGAAAGTCCTTTGGCACATCTCTAAGAGTTTCTGTTTTTTCTTTCAACAATTTTTTAATTTAAAAGCATTGATATTGTTGTTTTAAGTCAAGTAAGAGTAAAGTTTTATTTTAATGTGATTTTTTTATTACCTGGACTAGCCAAGTAATATTTTAATTATAATATAATACTAAAAACATTTATATTTACATATGTTTAAGATTACTTTTTTGCCTGAAATCTGAAACATATTATGAATTTTTTTTTAATTGATAATGAAATAAAAACAACAACTGATGCAAAACTTTAAAATTGATCATGAATTCCACAACTTTTAGCTAATACAAACTAACTAATGAGTTCGTAATTAGGGATTTAACGTTTACGTATTTTCTCTTTCAGATTTCGCATAAAATCATCATGTAAATATTCATAGGAAATATTATAATTAAGAATTAAGGGGCTATTTTAGTAAAAAAGGAAAAATATCAACTATTTAAACTCTAAATGAGGTCACGTGCCATTTTTCGATAATTTTTTCTCTTTCTTTTTTTCTTTTATTACATTTTCCACCCTTTTCTTAATCTAAACAAAATGTTAATTCATCTTCTTATACAAGTTGATATGATGATTAGAGGGTGAAAAGAGACACAAAAGAGGAGAGACATTAAGTTAAACATAGGAGTTAATCTCAGTGATACATTACATGGATAGTAAAAATTATTTTAATTAATTTAACTTTAATTATCTACTTAAATCATCACATCCTCGTAATTTCAGTTGATATGTTCATGTTACATGAATTTTTTTAATAATAAGTCAAATGAGTAAATTTTAATCTTATAATCATATAATAATATTGATGAAACTATCGAATGCTTAGTATTTGAGTACCTTTATCTTTTAATCCAAATTATTTATAGTTAAATTTAAAGGTTAAGTGATTTACTGAAGCGGTTTAGAAACTCCTAATATTAGTTTTAAATTATGAATGAAAAGTTCAATGTATTTTTTTAATTATCCCTTGTGTGCAGGAGTGAAAAGAAAAAAGGTGCAGTTATCTAATTGAAACAAAGTACCAAGAAACTGTAACAATATAAAAGAAAAAAGATCCCCCGCGTCCTTAATAATAATAGTAATAATAATGCATGCTCCCTTACCTTCATCCTAGTCAATAATTTAATCAAATCATAACATGCATATCATAATCTGTTTATTTTTTAATATATTCAGATTTGTTTTGATTATTTTCATCAATGAAAGTATGTCTCCAAGAAGGTGATATATATATA
>Ga0209489_107169_pt1 | contig 16949 bp, 12 predicted proteins | sample SiratrowhiteBW_FD_187527 | JGI IMG/M metagenome (GOLD analysis project Ga0209489, IMG submission 187527) | Root nodule microbial communities of legume samples collected from California, USA - Siratro white BW (SPAdes) (version 2) | ecosystem: Host-associated > Plants > Roots > Nodule | place... | reverse complement strand
CAGCTCTAATGTTCTCTAAGATCCTTCTAATCCACACACATTGACAAGCACAAAAAACAGCGGCAATATATTCGGCCTCAGTAGTGGAAAGGGCGACAACAGGCTGCTTTTTCGATGCCCAAGAAATCGCGCCAGACCCTATCGAAAACACACAGCCTGTTGTGCTTCTCCGATCGTCCAAATCGCCGGTGTAGTCGCTATCCGTGAATGCCATAAGTCTCGTACTGCTGCTTTCACTTTTCTTGTAGAAGATTCCAAGTTCGATTGTACCTTTTATGTATCTTAAGATCCTCTTTGCAGTAAGCCAATGTGACATCCTTGGATTTGCCATGAATCGACTTATGAGACATACTCCATACATTAAATCCGGCCTGGTTACTGTTAGATACATAAGACTCCCAACCAATTGCTTGAACATAGTTGCATCAACCTTCTCGCCATTCTCATCTTTTGTGAGCTTCGTTCCCGACACAATTGGATTTTTAACAGTATTGCTTTCTTCCATTCCAAATCTTGCTAAAACTTCACGAGCATACCGTTTTTGACAAATAAAAATCCTATTAACACTCTGCTTCACCTCTACCCTAAGAAAATGTTTCATTTTTCCCAAATCTGACATATCAAATTCCATCATCATCGACTTCTTAAACTCATCACACATAGCTCTATCATTTCCAGTGAATATTAAGTCATCAACATACAAGCTGACAATGAGAATTTTACCTCCTTTCGTCTTGGTAAATAGAGTATGTTCGCTTGGACACCTCTCAAACTCCTCATCCAAGAAATATCCTTCAATACGGCTGTACCAAGCTCTCGGGGCTTGTTTGAGCCCATACAATGCCTTCCTCAGCTTGTACACTTTCTCCTCGTCTCCTTTCTTTATGAATCCCTCCGGTTGTCGCACATACACATTCTCTTTTAGTTCCCCATGTAGAAATGCACTTTTGACATCTAATTGGAAGATTTTCCAATTTGATTGTGCTGCAACTGCAAGTATAGTTCGAATCGTATCGAGCCTCGCCACCGGAGCAAAGACTTCGGTATAGTCTCTGCCATAACACTGAGCATATCCCTTTGCCACCAACCTCGCCTTGTATTTGTCGACTTTGCCATCTTCATTCAGCTTTGTTTTATACACCCATTTCACTCCAATTGGTGTAAAACCTACAGGTAAAATAGTTAGCTCCCATGTGTTGTTTTTTTCGATCGATTCGATCTCGTTTTTCATTGCTTCTCTCCACACCTTGTCTTTCACTGCTTCTTCGAATTTGACTGGATCATTTTCTGTCATCATCATCAATAGCATGACCGATAAGCTTTCTTCCTCATCTTCTCCTTCACCCATGACATGATCAGCTAAATAATCCGGTGGTCTCCTTGCCCGTGGGCCTGCAACCACTTCTCTTTCAATCGATCTTGATGGAGATGATGAAATTGGACTGGGCAGAGGAGAGACTGGGCTTGGCGGTGTCAAATTACCACCAGATGCGAAAGAAGACGAACCAGAAGGCAGTGAATTCGCGGCTGATGGAGGACAGGCCATGTCACCTTCTCTCTCTTCTGTATTCTGTTCTTCTTCTCCATAGTCGAGTATTTCCTTTTTTACACCAGTTTGATTCCAAACCCAGCTTTTGTTTTCATCAAAAATTACATCTTTGCTTATCACGATATTTTTCGTAACCGGATCATACAGCCTCCATGCTTTCAATTCCTCACTGACTCCGAGAAAAACACATTTCTTGCTTTTGTCATCTAGTTTTCTCCTCTTCTGATCAGGTATGTTTGCATATGCTATGCACCCAAAGACACGAAAATACTCCACCTCAGGTTTTGAACCGCTCCAAGCTTCCTCAGGTGTCATGTCTTCTACTGCTGTTGGAGATCGATTCTGGATGTGCGCACTCCATCTTGTAGCTTCAGATCAAAACTCCTTTGGGACTTGACTCTCACTCAGCATAGATCGTACAACATTCATTATTGTTCTATTCTTCCTCTCTGCCACTCCGTTCTGTTGTGGCGTAAATGCAGCCATCAATTGCCGGGTGATACCATGAGTTTTACAAAACTCTCCAAATTCATTAGACTTGAATTCCCCTCCCCGGTCTGTCCTCAGGCAAGTGATGAAGGTTCCAATCTCCTTTTCAACACTTGCTTTGAAAGCCTTGAAGGTGATGAGTGCCTCCGATTTTTCATGGAGAAAATAAACCCAAGTTTTTCTAGTGAAATCATCAATGAAAGTTAAAATGTACCGCTTTCCGCTGTGCGAAATTGGTGTAATCGGACCACATATATCCGAGTGCACCAGCTGCAGCTGTCTCGATGCACGCCAGAAGCTCCTTTTTGACATTGATACTCTGTGTTGTTTTCCAGTCAGACACACCGCACATATCTCCTTCGTGGACTTCAGCATCGGTAGCCCAATAACCATCTTCTTTTGTGCAAGTTGTTTTAGAGCTTCTTGGTTTAAATGCCCAAAACGGCAATGCCACAAATTCGTCTTCTTCTCGATCACCTCTTCTGTCTTTAAGCACATCGTGTTTTTTTACAATTTGGATGTTAGAAGAAAAAACAACCTGTTTCCACTCATATTAGGCTCCATGATTGCACCTTTCTTGGGATGATATACTTTGCAGGTTCCATCACGAATCAAAATTGCCAAGCCTTTCTCCTGCAATTGTCCAAGGCTTAGTAAATTGTTCTTGAGCTCCGGGATATAATAAACTTCAGTTATGACTTGGGTGGCGCCGTTAACTTGTATTTTCACGCTTCCTTTTCCCATCACCGACATGCTTGTGTCATTTCCAAGTTTCACAGATTGATTGAAACCTTCTTCCAAATTGAAAAACCAGTCTTTGCATCCGGTCATATGATTGCTGCACCCGAAATCAAGGAACCAAACTTCTTCTCTTTTTGCCCGATGTTTCTCTAGATAAGACATCAAGAGCAGCTCTTCTTCTTCTTCTTCTAGTTCAGCATAATTCGCCTTCTTCTCCCATTCGGGACACTCGTTCTGATAGTGTCCTAACTGGTGACATTTGTAGCACTCGATAACGGCACGATCGACCGTGTTTCTTCTTCTTCCTCTACCGCGTCCCCCTCGGAACATTCCGCGACCTCTTCCTCTACTGGGTTTTTTTATCTTGATACACTTTTAGTGCCAGCTCTTCTTGCACATATCCATTCAATCGCTGCTTATGGACAAGTAGACTACCATGTAATTCATCGATACTCATCGTGCTCAGATCATTCGATTCCTCAATCGAACATACCACATAGTTGAATTTCGAGGTTAGTGATCTGAGAATTTTGCTTACGATCGTGCTCTGCTCCATTGATTCACCATTCATCTTCATCTTGCTCACCATCGTCAATGTTCTTTCTAGGAAAGTGTCGATCTTCTCTCATTTTTTCATGGTCAGCAATTCGAACTCCCTTCTCAAAGCTTGCAATTACGCCCTTTTCACCTTTGTAGAGCCTTGATACTTCTGTTTCACGGATTCCCAGATCGCCTTAGAGGTACTTTTGTCAAGAATAGTTTCCAGAATCTCTCTGTCAATGGACTGGAACAAGAAATTCTTGGTCTTCAAATCCTTCAACTTCGCCTCTTCTACAGATTTACTTTGCACCTTACTCGCCTGTGTTGTTTCGATCGATATCTCCGGAATCCCATCTTCCACCAGGCTCTACAATTCTCTGCTTCTCAGAAAATTCTCCATCGTCATGGACCAAAAATCATAATGGCCATCAAATTTTGGGATGGCCGGCTGTACAAGTTTTTCAGATTTCTCAGACATCTCTCTCGATCACTTTCTCACACAGGTTCTTGCTCTGATACCAAATGTGAAATATAAAGCTGAAAGTGATACTTTATTAAATCAAAGACCATGGCATTATATAGCCTTATAGGAGATATAAATAAAATAACAGAAGCAAGCTAGAAACTAGGAAATAGACTCTACTAAAACTAGAAACTAGGAAACAGACTTCACTACGTAACCGTAGATGACTTATTCAACTAAGAAAAGGTCAAATTCCAACACTTCCTTCACAAACTTTTCTTTCAAATCCCATTATCTTTTTCTTAATCCAAGAATCCAACTTTTCACCCACTTTCAAATCCACTCCACAAAATCCATATTAAAAAGAAACAAAGCATTAAAGATGGACAAGTAAGAGAGGGATTGGAGTGCAAATCCGGGATTGGAGTACAAATCCTTTACATACAAAGATACAAATTATAACTATTACATCAACATCAACTTTACAATCTATTTATTATTATTATTATTATTATTATTATTATTATTATTAAAATCATCATTATTATTATCACATATAATATTAATAATAATATTATTGATAATAATAATACTAACACCATTAATAATAATAAACAACAACAACAACAACAACAATAATAATAATAATAATAATAATAATAATAATAATAATAATAATAATAATAATAATAATAATAATATTTAATGAAAACATACATAATATCCAAACCTATCTTAGCTGTAGAACGAAATTGAAGCCAAATCACAAAATAAAACAGGTACAAAGACTTAAAATTCTAGTCAACATGTAAAGATGTTAAACTTGCATCTATGCTACTTCAAGGGTGTAACACATCTCTTAGAAAAGTATGTAACACACGATATTGTAGGTTTTAATTCTACATAGATATTTCTAATACCGTGTGCTCTTTTTTTTCAATATTAGTTGTTTCTTATTTCGGATACACGGTTCAGAGGCTGCTCCACGTTTTCTTGCATTATATGACCAAAAAAATCTCCACACACACATTTCATGATGGTCTCTTTATTGTGTATGTGAACTGTGGGAACAGATGCAAGCCGCCACCACTGTTCTCTCCCAAATTGCTTCTATAAATTCAATCGTTGAAGCTTCTGCCCTTCACACTTCACAACTAAGAATAACACAGTTCACCGTCTCTGTATTGTTCTTATTTCATATCACCAAAAATATAATGACTACTTATTATCTGAAACTGTTTTATGTACTTCTCCTGCTTTTGTCCCATGCTGCAGTATCCATTCTCGGATTCAACAATAGTGCAGAAATAAAGTGCATTGACAGGGAGAGAGAGGCACTTCTCAACTTCAAACATGGCCTCATAGATGACTATGGCATGCTGTCTACATGGAGAGATGATGAGAACAGTCGAGATTGTTGCAAATGGAAAGGCATTCAATGCCACCATCAAACAGGTCATGTAACCATCCTTAGTCTCCCTGGTCAGTTTCCAACAAGTTATTTGAGTGGTACAGTGAATATCACTTCATTGCTTGTCTTGCAAAATATTCAACATTTGGATCTCAGTTACCATTATTTTGCAGGGAGTGACATCCCAGAACTCATGGGCTCACTCACCAACTTAAGATATCTCAATCTCTCCTATTCTGAATCTGGTGGGAGCATTCCTGCCCAACTTGGAAGCCTTACACATTTAATGTATCTCGATCTCAGTTACAATTCTCTCGACGGGAAACTCCCTCATCAACTTGCAAATCTGTCACAGTTGAGGTATCTCGATCTCAGTTACAATTTATTTTCTGGAGCACTCCCTTTCCAGGTTGGGAATCTTCCTTTCTTGCACACTCTTAGACTTCCTGGCTATTTTGATGTCAAACCTAAGGATGCACACTGGTTGTCTAATCTCCGTTACCTAACAAATCTTGCCTTTAATCGTTTACATAACCCTGAGTGGTTACAGACGATTATTTTTCCAAAGCTAAGAGAGTTGAGGCTAGTTGATTGTTCTCTTTCAGATACCCATATTCCATCTCTGTTTTATTCATATTCCAATTTTTCAACTTCTCTTACCATCCTTGATCTTTCTTCTAATATGCTCACGTCCTCAACATTTCAATTATTGTCAAACTTTACCCTTAACCTCCAGGAGCTTTATCTTTCTGATAATAACATTGTTTTGTCATCTCCTGTCCACTCAATTTTTCCTTCTCTGCTGATCCTTGACCTTTCTTATAATAATATGGCATCGTTGGTTTTTCAAGGTAGTTTCAACTTCAGTTCAAAACTTCAAAATCTTTATTTGACAAACTGTAGTCTCAGGGATGATGGTTTTCTCATGTCAGTTTTTTCAATCACAAATTCTTCATCTTCTCTCGTATCCCTCGATCTTTCCCACAATATGTTGAAATCATCATCCATATTTTACTGGCTCTTTAACTCCACTACCAATCTTCGTACACTTTACCTCAATGATAACGTGTTAGAAGGTCTCATTCCAGATGGATGTGGGAAAGTAATGAACTCTCTTGAAGTTCTTAACCTTTCTCGTAACAAACTACCAGGCGGGATTCCGGCTTCCCTTGGGAGCATATGCACATTGAAGGAATTATACCTCCAAGATAACAACCTGAGTGGGGAAATTTCTGGCTTCATTCATAATTCTACAAGGTGTATCAGCCCTATATTAGAGACGCTAGATTTATCTAATAACCTAATTATTGGAAAGCTACCTAATCTTTCAGCCTTTACATCTTTGGGGAGTTTGTTTGTTTCCAATAATCAGTTAACCGGAGAAATACCAGAAAGCATTGGGTTGCTATATCAGTTGCAGCATCTTAGTCTTGAAGAGAATTACTTGGAGGGTGAGATCAATGAATTGCATTTCACAAATTTGTCTCAATTGATAGAAGTAGACTTATCAGACAACTCATTGTCTCTAACGTTTGGTGCTAGCTGGATTCCACCTTTCCAATTAAAGAATTTGGGACTAGCTTCTTGCAAGTTGGGTCCTAGCTTCCCAAACTGGCTCCAGGTTCAAAGTCAGCTAAGCTTCCTTGATATTTCTGATGCGGGGATTGATGACTTTGTACCAGATTGGTTTTGGAACAAGTTACACTTTATAGGAGAGTTGAATATGTCTTAACAGTCTCCAAGGTACAATTCCGAATTTAACGATGAAGTCTGTCGAGGATGGTCCAGATGCAATAATTCTAAATTCAAATAAACTTGAAGGTGTAATTCCTACATTTTTGTCCCACGCTGGCACGTTGGATCTGTCAGAAAATAAGTTTTCAGATTTAAATACGTTATTGTGCGGAAATAGAGTGCCAAAAAATATGTATAGTTTGGATTTATCAAATAATGAAATAGCGGGACAACTGCCTGACTGTTGGGAACATCTAAGTTCACTACAATACCTTGATCTAAGAAATAATAAATTATCAGGGAAGATTCCACAGTCCATGGGTTCTCTTATTCATTTGAATGCTCTGGCCCTACGAAACAACAATTTTATTGGAGAACTGCCCCTCTCATTGAAGAAGTGCTATAGCTTAACTTTATTGGATGTGAGTAAAAATATGTTGTCTGGTGAAGTGCTCTCTTGGATTGGGGAAAGTATGCAACAATTGAAAATCTTGAGCTTGCGAGTAAATCGTTTCTTTGGAAGTGTTCCTGTACATCTCTGCTATTTGACTCAAATTCAAGTCTTGGACCTCTCAAGGAATAACTTCTCTGGACAAATTCCAACATGTCTCACAAATTTTACCACATTGATGAATAGGAGCGTAATCCCAAGGGAAATTGTAAGGAAACGAAAAATTTCAAGTCAAGAATTTCATTTAGATACTTATGACGCTTACTTGTTAATGGCTTGGAAAGGTCAGGATTATGAGTTCTGGAATCCAGAGAATCTTCTTAAGAGCATTGATCTCTCAAGTAATAATTTGATAGGTGCAATACCAAAAGAGATTGGTTATTTACTTGGATTGGTTTCTATGAATTTATCAAGAAACAACTTAAATGGAGAAATTCCTTCTGAGATTGGAAATTTAAGTTCTCTAGAATTCCTGGACTTATCAAGAAACAATTTCTCTGGCAATATTCCTTCTACTCTTCCCAACATTGACAGTCTTGGTGTGTTAGACCTATCAAACAACAATCTCAGTGGAAGGATTCCATGGGGAAGACATTTTGAAACCTTTGATGCCTCTTGTTTTGAAGGAAATATTGATCTTTGTGCAGAGCAGCTCAACAAAAGTTGTCCTGGAGACGAGGCAATACCAAAGCCTCAACAACCAGCAATTGATGGTGAAGAAGACAAGTCAATTTTCTATGGAGCATTATACATGAGCATGGGGCTAGGATTCTTTGCAGGATTTTGGGGCTTGTTAGGGCCAATGCTACTTTTGCAACCATGGAGAATTGCTTACATGAGATTCTTGAACAGACTGATAGATTATATACTTGTAATGGCTGAACTCAAAATAGCCAAGTGCCAGAGCTGGCTCAGAGGATAGTAGGTACGTTATTGCACTAACTTCTTTCTCTGAAATTGTTAATGATTATTTCTTTATTTCTATAGAATGTACTTCAAGATTCTAGACCTGACTTGGAAGAATTTAGGATCATAAGATTAATTTAGGTGTTGACAATATATTAGACTTCACGATTTGCATCCTTCTTTAAAGGATTGACTTTTTCAAGAATAGAATGTAAGTTTGGATAATTGATCTGTTTTGTTTTGCATGTATTTAGTATAGTTTCCAGCTTTTGATTTATTTATTTTTTATGGTATTTTTTATCATGTGAAAACATGTAAATTCTTTAATTTTGATATACAATATTGGTATACAAAGTACAAGTGTATAACAAAGTTTAACAAATAATATTACATATGTTTTAACATTATTAGAAGTGAGGTCCATTATTAAAAATAAACTCTAAGTCCTAAATGTCTTCAATTAGCTGATATAAAACGCTATATCTTCATTATTTCTTCTAAACATAACCTACATTTCTTTAAAAACATTTATATCAAAGTGCTGGGTGTAGGTTCTGTTTTAATGAGAAAAAAAATAAAAATTAACTGCAAAGTACTATCTCATTACTAATTTCAGTCTCCAATTTTTCTACAACAGCAGGACTAATATATTTGTCCTCATTTGTAGCACAAAGTGTGCAGTTCATGGGCGATTAGCTTCACAATTTCAATCTGGGATGAAAACTTCATGGATTGCTGGATGCATAAGATATGTAACATTTGAGGTTTATAATGTAATGCAATATATATCTCTGCTTGAAAAAACATATTGAATTTACTGTCTTTCAATATGGTCATATCCTAATGTAAGCACTCTCATTCCATGTTGAGAATAACCATGCTGCCACATTTTGATGATGGTACTTATGTGTGATTTCCCATTTAATCTGTATTTTGATATGAATATTGTATCTTGCCAAATACCAACACATAAATAGTATTTTAGTTGACTTTTTTTAACTCACATCACTGTAAAACTTGACATTTCAGTTAGATTAATACTCTAAATTTTAAAAATTATATGTCATCACATTAATCATAACATAAATAAAAGAAATAAATACATAAACATGGGATTAAATCAAAATCCATTCTAACATGAATATAAGAGAAATTTTAAAAAACAACCTAAGTCATATTTGCAATCAACCATGTTCTCACAATTTCCTTTTCTTTCTTTTGTATTTTTTGAAAAAATAAATAAATTATCTCATAGCAAACTGAAATTATATTTTCATGCATGAAAGGATGCAAAATCCTAGTAGTTTTAGTATAAGTTTTGAAAAAGAAAATAAGGAGACCGTTGTTTTGTTTTTTGCCTTTTCTAATAAGATTAAATTTAGGTTATTATTCATAAAGTTTTTATAGAAAAAAAAATCAATTTTCTTTCAAAATCTATTCATATTTTCTTATTGTATTTTTTTTTCCAATGTGACCATTTAATCAATTAATTAAAAATACATAATAAATAATACAAAGAAAATCCTAAATTATCTCAGGAGTCATATCATTCCCTCGTTCAAGGTGATTCGTTTATTAATTTTCCATTCGAAAAATAAACACTACTTCAAAATTATCCTTTGATTTTCTTTTTATTTATGAAACAAAATCATCAACAAACTCCTATCAGTCAAAAGTAATTATAAATAAATAAAAAAATAATTTAAAATTCCTAAATTAAGTAACCTTAAATGTACGTATAGTCAAACTTAAGTTTAAAATGAGTACAAGTGATGGGATTTGACTTTTATTTATAGGCTAAAGTTTCTAACATTTATTAATCTAATAGAGGTGAGACTAAAATATTCAAAGTAAATATATATTTATAGTTTTCACCTATATAAATATCTCAAATCCTGTATTACTCAAATCGTATATTTTTCAATGGTTTAACTCTAATTTGTCTATGTTTGTATAGGAATATAGGCATGTGATAGGCCTTGTTTGAATTCATTTTAACCTTTTATATTTTTTTAAATTTAATACAATTAACCTTACAGTCTACTTAGCGAGCTCTTTGTTGCATTCTAACCGACACTATTATTTAGAACCAAATTAGAGTTTTGCTTTTTCTTAACTAAAAAAAGCTACTTTAATCAATTTAATCCTTGTATATAGGATAAACAGTGGGTTCACCGACACTATTAGTTAGAACCAAATTAGAGTTTTACTCTTTTTAACTAATAAAACCTACTTTAATCAATTTAATCCTTGTAGATAGGATAAATAGTGGGTTCAGTATAATAATATTGGCTTATTTTGTTTTTGGTAATTATCACTTATGTTTAATGGAAGGAAGTTAATATAAATATGAAATTTATCACCTGTTCAATTACCTCAATCATGATCAGAGAAGTTTTTGTACTATTCTTTTAAGTATTTGGAAACAAAAATAATATTGTATATATCATATTCATCTTGATTCTCATTATTTCATTTGTGGCTTGAGTTAGGAGTTAGTTTCCTTCGATTTTGTTTCCATTTAATTAATTTTACCTTTGAAACTTTCTTCATTGTTTGACTTAGAGTAGTCAACAAAGACGGAGGGCTAATAAATGCAGGCTTACACACAATTATATGCAAACTATTAAACCCCGTAGCTGGGTTCTCAACAATGGCAAATCAAATTTTTTAGTGCTTTTGTTCTTTCATTCTATCAGAGTTCATAGCATATCTGAAAAATTGTAATGGCTTGTTACTTTCTCAAAATATTGGTTGCAATATTAGTGCTCTTTTTTACATACCCAACTGCCCATTCATGCATTCATCTCGTCATCACATGTGAAGTGCATAGACAGGGAGAGAGAGTCACTTCTCAACTTCAAACAAGGCCTCATTGATCGTTCTGGCATGCTGTCCACTTGGAGGGATGATGGCAAGAACATAGATTGCTGCAAATGGAGAGGCATTCAATGCAACAATGAAAGAATAGGCGTACGAATTCTTGATCTTCGTGGTTCCAAAATGCATTTTTTGACAGGTTCATTCAATCTTACTTCATTGATAGACTTAGAAAACCAGGAATATTTGGATCTTAGTAATAATTATGATTCTAGTAGAACTCAGCTCCCTCAGCACATGAGCTCCTTCAAAAAATTAAGATATCTCAATCTATCAAATGTGAATTTTTATGGGGGTATTCCCTATGAACTGGGAAATATGTCAAAGTTGGAGTATCTTGATCTTAAGGGAAATTCTCTCAATGGAGCAATCCCTTCTCAACTAGGGAAGCTTACAAGTTTACGATATCTAGATCTAAGTGTCAATTATTATCTTCAAGGAGAAATTCCTTATCATCTTGGAAATCTCTCACAGTTGAAGTATCTTAATCTTGGGTTTACATCACTGTATGGAGCAATCCCTTTCAAGGTTGGAAATAATCCTCTCTTGAGTACTCTTAGACTTGGTGGCAATTTTGATCTTACAATTAATGGTGCAAAGTGGCTATCTTCTCTCTCTCTATTAACAACTCTTGGTCTTGATTCATTGAATAATCTTGCTTACTCACGTCACTGGCTACAAATGATCAGTGAGCTTATTCCAAACTTGAGAGGGTTGAGTCTAGTCCGTTGTAGTATTTCAGATAAGGATGTTTCATCTTTGTTTCTTTCTCATTCCAACCTTTCCACTTCTCTTGCCATGCTTGATCCTCTGATAATATGTTGACAGAATCAACATTTCAACTGTTGGTCAACCATAGTCATAACCTCCAAGAGCTTTATTTTCGTGGGAATGATATTGCTTTGTCGTCTCCTCATTATCCAAACTTTCCTTCTCTTGTTGTCATTGATCTCGCCCTCAATAACCTCACATCATCAACTATTCCAGGAAATTTCAATTTCAGCTCCACACTACAAGAACTTTATCTAGAAGAGTGCAGTCTTACAGATAAAAACTTTCTTGTTCCATCTGCTTCCATTGGCAAGTCTTTAACCTCTCTTGTCACCCTTGATCTCTCCTTTAATCAATTGAAATAATCGACTGTATTTCATTTGATTTTCAACTTCACCATCAATCTTCATACGCTTTCCCTTGGAAATAACTTGTTAGAAGGTGCCATTCCAGATGCATTAGGTAAAGTAATGAACTCTCTTGAAGTTCTCTCCCTTTCCTCGAACAAATTGCACGGTCAGATCCCAGCCTCTCTTGGAAATATATGCACACTACAGGAATTATTCCTTAGTAGTAACAACTTGAGTGGGAAAATTTCTAGCCTCACGAATTCTTCCATGTTATCATCTTTCCAGTAATAGTTTCACGGGAGAAATACCAAAAAGTATTGGGCTGCTGTATGAGTTGGAGAGTCTTCACGTGCAGGAGAATAACTTGGAGGGTGATATCTATGAATTGCATTTCACAAATTTGTCAAAATTGATGGATTTAGACTTAACACACAACTCATTGTCGCTGAAGTTCCCTACAACATGGATTCCACCTTTCCAATTATTTCATTTGGGACTAGCTTCTTGCAAGTTGCGTCCTAGTTTTCCAAGTTGGCTCCAGACTCAAAGTCGCTTAAGCTTTCTAGATATTTCTGATGCTGACATTGATGACTATGTACCAGATTGGTTTTGGAACAAGTTACAATCTATAAGTAATTTGAACATGTCTCACAACAGTATCAAAGGTACAATCCCAAATTTACCAATCAAGCTTACCAAGGTAGATATACGTACAGTAATTCTAAATTCAAATCAACTTGATGGAGCAGTTCCTACTTTTTTGTCACAAGTTGGCACCTTGGATCTTTCCCATAATATGATTTCAGATTTGGATGCATTTGTATGTGGAAAAGGAGCTACTTCAATCAGCACACTGGATTTATCAAATAATCAAATAAGGGGACAACTGCCCGACTGCTGGGAACATCTAAGTTCGCTGGAATTTCTTGATCTAAGCAATAATAATTTGTCTGGGAAGATTCCAAAGTCCATTGGAGCTCTTGTTAATTTGGGAGCTTTGCTCTTGCGTAATAACAGTTTAACAGGAGACCTACCATTCACATTGAAAAACTACACTCTTTTAGAGACATTAGACTTGAGCGAAAATTTCATTGCTGGTCTAATACCTTCATGGATTGGAGACAGTTTACAAGAATTGAAAATCTTGAGCCTGCGATCAAATCGCTTCTTTGGAAGTGTTCCTGCGCATCTCTGTCAGTTGAGGCAAATTCTTGTCTTGGATCTTTCAAGGAACAACTTGTCAAAAGGAATTCCAACATGCTTGAGTAATTTTACTGCATTGATGGATAGAACAGTAGTATAAAAAAGATGAAATTATAGGAGGTTCTTATGATTCTAATGTGGTATTGACGTGGAAAGGTCAGGAACACGTGTTTCTAAATCCCGAGTATCTTTTAAAGAGCATTGATCTCTCGACTAATCATTTTACAGGTGAAATACCAAAAGAGGTTACACGGTTACTTGGATTGGTTTCTTTGAATATATCAAGAAATGACTTAGATGGAGAAATTCCTTCTGATATTGGGAATTTAAATTCACTAGAATTTCTTGACTTATCAAGAAATCATTTCTTTGGAAAAATTCCTTCTTCTCTGTCCAAAATTGATCGTCTTGCTGTGTTAAATTTATCGAACAATGATCTGAGTGGTAGAATCCCTTGGGGAAGACAGTTGCAAACCTTTGATGCTTCTAGTTTTGGAGGAAATCTTGGTCTTTGTGGTGAGCAACTAAACAAAAGTTGCCCTGGAGACAATACAACAGGAATGCCTCGAGGAACAGAAGTTGATGATGAAGATGAAAATTCGATTTTCTATGGAGCATTATACATGAGCTTGGGGCTAGGATTCTTCATAGGCTTTTGGGGCTTATTAGGGACAATACTACTTTTCCAACCATGGAGAATTGCTTATATCAGAGTCTTAAACATACTCACAGACTATATACTTGTTGTGGTTGAATTGAATTTAGCCAAGTGGAATAGGCGGCTCAAAGGATAATAGGTATGTTATTCCAATAACTTCTTTGTTTTAACTTTTGCAATGTTTATTTCTCTGCTTTATTAGTTGAATAAATCAGTATGTTCTTCTGACATGTCCTGTTGAGAGAAATCTTCTCCTTTCTAGATGAGTTATCTAATGTTTAAACCTCTAAAAGATTATTTACAGTCATGCACTTCTTTTAAGTCCAATGGTTACCTAGATTTTCAGTTTTATTTAGTTTATTACAAGAATTAAGTCTCTAATTTTTATTGATAGCAACTAAAATATGTAATCTAAATTATAGCACAAAATTTGCAGTTTTGGAGGACTAGTTTCAAAATTTCCATCTGGGATGATAACTTCATGACTTGTTAGATGTGAGATATGCAGTATTGAGTTCACAATGTAAAATAAAATCACTGTTTTTGGAAGCATATTGATTTGATTTCTCTTGTACTATAATCTATCTGTAATTTTAGTTTATTTTCTCTTTATGCATAAAACGTGACGGTTTTGCATTCCATCTTGATTAGTGAATGCTGCTAATAGACTGTCGCATGCTTGATGTCCAGATAAATTCTGATGGCTTATCCTATTACTACATCAGTTTGCACTGAGTTTGATCTTAATCACAATTTTCACATGCATATACTCTTTATAAATCCCAAAAAAATAACATATGCACAAAGCCTTATATTGTAGGTCTGCACATATTCCTTAATAAATTAAATTATCTCAGGCAAGAGCCTAGTTAGTTTGAACTACCACTTCGGTCTTAAGACAACTACAGAAATATCTGACAGCAGAACTGCATTATTCTATAATTTGGCATTACACTGAGTCTGCTATTTATCCACTGTGAGGCTATCTAAGAGTGCTCTGCTACCATGAGAAGAATAAATTAATAACGATGGTTCCACCTGAAGAACCATTTTTTTAAGTATATAACAAAAATTTACAATTTATACAGTCACGTATTCCACCCAAACTTAGGGTGAATACTAAGAACATTTAAGAACTCTCTGTTTGTCTTTTAAATTGCTTAAGAGCTGCGTGTGAATGAAAGTGATGAATTTGGATAAAGGAAATGACTTTATATGAAAAAGGATGAGCATGTGTGAAGTAGATGAGTGTGAATCAAAGGGATGAATTCGTGAATGAAAGAGATGAATATCGATAAAAAAAAGTGTGTATGAATGAAGAAGATGATATAAATGAAAAAAATGAGCTTGAGAAGATTTATATAAAAAATATGTGAAAAGAAAATTATGAACGTAGAGATTTACTATGTTTAAATTTGGGCCTTTGAATTAAAAATAATATGTACTTCCTATTTATTGTCACAAAGACACAAGTATTCATAGCAATGTATTCATAGCAATAAATTATTGTAGGCTTAGCCAACGCTGAGTTGTGTAAAGTGTTGCATTGGAACCTCAAATATCAAGATTTAATGACGATTCAAGTAATGAATTCCTGTAGACTTTGATTCTTATGAACAACGTTATCTCGTTTTTCTTCTCCCACTTCCCATACAGTTATGGAGAGTAAGAAATGTGAAAGATCTTTAGGAGGTAGGGAAGGGTTGATGTTTCATCTCAAAAAGACTGAATCAGGGCGGTCACAGGTTCAATTTCGTAAAGTTTCAGGGAGTAGTGAACCCAAGTGCTTTAGAAAAACAACTTGATAAAGTATTGGAAACACTAAGATTCACGTTAATAGACCAAAATATCGACGTTTTGAAATTATAACACATAGATCAAACAGTTGGAATGCGGAAGGAAAAACACAGAAACATAGCCAAGATGGAAAACAGGGGAAACAAATGCACGAAAGATCCAAGAAGGAATAGAGGAGAAAAGCAAACTGACAAACATATGCACATGTTGTGAATGGGGGGAGCAAAAGAGAAGTTAGTCAACAAGGGTGGACAGGTATGGAGTTTACGGTGGTAGAGGAGCGCAATGAATGGCTTAGAAATAGCTATGTGGGAAAGTTACAAGGAACTGTTCAAAAGCTCCTAGATGAATAAAAAGATTGGTTAGCAACGAGGAGGTGTACACGGTGTTGATTGAAGAAGAAATGGATCTCCAAGCACAACCTCCGTGCTAGTGTCATTGGAAGGAAATTGAAGCAGAAGGGGAGCTATCATCCAACGCATCCTCACTAAACGGAGTGATGGAGTCATCCCATTCGGAGTGCGGAAGCATGGAGGACATTGCATTCTGAAGACAGTTTGAAAGAGACGATGATACAATGTAATAACTGGAGGTTCACCAAAAACGACCACACTCCGACAGGCCCAAATTTCGACGGAAGTAAGAAGATTCTCAACAATCCCAAGGTGAAAAGGAAGGAAATCAGAAGTAAAAGGAATGCAATCAGGGTAAGGTGCAGATGAATCATGAAAAAGGCAAATGTCAGATACAGAGGAGAATTCTATTGTGTACTAGGGTTACAGGATGCTACATCCAACTTCGACGTCCGGACACTCATACGGTTACGATACAGATACAAACACACGGATATGGTTAAATTGAAAATTAACAAAGTAACAAGAAAAAAAAAATATATATATATATATATATATATATGAATTTATTAAAATATATCAATATAATTAATAATGTAAAAAAAGAACTTTTATAAAAAAAGTCTAATAAACTATATAACTTCTATATTTTA
>Ga0209489_107167_pt1 | contig 16959 bp, 15 predicted proteins | sample SiratrowhiteBW_FD_187527 | JGI IMG/M metagenome (GOLD analysis project Ga0209489, IMG submission 187527) | Root nodule microbial communities of legume samples collected from California, USA - Siratro white BW (SPAdes) (version 2) | ecosystem: Host-associated > Plants > Roots > Nodule | place... | reverse complement strand
TATATTTGCATTTTCTTCATTTTTACTATTTTTTTTATTTCACTATTACTTACTGTATATATTACTTTATCATATTTCTGTCTTCCCAGTTCAACCAAATGCACAATTACTATTTTTATCATATATAAAAGGATAAATGATAATTTTGATCTTTAAATAGATTACATCAACCACGGTTTGAGATTTTTATTTGAATGTAATATTTATGTTTTCTTAATATTTACAATAAAAAGTGTAAATATTGTAGTAATTTTCTTATGGATGTAAGTCACACGAGCTAAATTTAATTCAATTTAATTTTCAATGTAATGCAATTAAGTTTAATTGTCTTGAGTTTATATATTTTAACCACTTTAAGTTGGTTTGAATTAAACCGTCGGGTTGAAATAAATTATCATATTTCAATTAAAAGAATATAAAAAAATAAATATTTTTAACAATTTGTAATATTTATAAGATAATGATTATATTTATAAGACATATATGAACAATAACCATATGACAAAACAAAAATATTAAAAATATTAAATAATTACTATTTTTAATATATATTTATTATATATGATATTGAGTTGGTTGTATTCATTGAATTTGAAACTCATGATCAAGCCACTCAATCCCATTCTAATTTCGTGTGTAAAAAAGACTCTAAATCAATTCAAAAAACTATAATTGGATTAGATGAGTTTAGGGATTGGGCGTCATTAGCTTACATCCCTTATTATTTGTTTCAAAAATTAAGAGATTTTAATATAATATACGATGGTGTCAATGTAATGGTAGCAAAACAATTAAGAGATTTTCTAAAGGTGCCATGAAGGAGATGCAATCCGAGAAAAATAAACGGGTAAGAAAAATAATTTGTATAAATTAACGACTACTTAACAATATTTTTAAATTAATGATTACTTAACCATATTTTAAAAAAATACTTGTGTAAATTAGTGACTACTTAACAATTAGTTTCTTTTCAAAGGAAATAACTCTAATCACTATTTTATTATATGTTTTTTTTTCTTTTTTTTCTAATGATCAATTAGAGGGAAAAAGTATATTTTCCTTGTGCAAATTACACTCAATGGAAGCTTCAAATAACAATGTTTTATCACAGTGTTAGTACTCATGAAAAAAAATCGGTGATCAAAAAGCTAATTAAGTGTATTGAAAATTGAAGAAGAGTTTTAATCAGTTGAATATAGTTTTTGTTTTTGTTGGGTTTAGAAAGAGTATTCGACATTTGTCTAATTTGCTATCGTCTTCATGTTTGAAGGTTTAGTTCTTGGTCTTCGTCTTCTTAGCGGTGGGGAGGTACCTACAAAAGGTTTTTCGATGTCAAGGTAAGTATTTGAGAGTCGAAACTTATATACCATTGTTGGTCGAGAAGTGTTTGGTTCGTACCCGATTGATGACTTCTTGGCCACTGCGTAGTACACTCGTCCCAAGCTTCAGAGATCATGGTTGCGAGATATGAGACTTATTCTTTGACAATGATTTGAAGAAAAAATTTACACTTTCTTTGATTTATCATGCCTCGGTTCATGACCAAGTAGCTCTTGGCTTTACCCGTACACTTACCCTCCCAAGCTTGAGGTTGCAGGATGAAGAGGTTCGAAGAAAGGGGTCGAGGGCTGACATAAGCCCTTATGGGGATTTGTGACTGTTGGATCCAATGGTTGGGAGGTGAAGGGTAACATATTTTCAACCATTACTTTTTAGATTCTATAAATAGGGAGCACGGGCCCTCTCATTGAGACCACACATTCTATAGTTAGCCAATATCCGACTTCCGAACAGTTTTGTTGTGGTTAGTGTAGAGCGTTTGTTCCTTGAGGTAATCATGTCTTCACTGTCTAGTTTTTCTAAGTTTATGGGTAGTGTTTCTTTGGGGAATGCCAGAAGTTAGTCGGCATAGGGTGGGAGCAAAATGTTGAGTTCAGAGGTGAGTGAGGTTAGGGTAGATCGGCCTAATAAGCATGAGGACTTGCCTCCAGAAATAGCTGAGTTCGACCTTTCACATAGGATAGGGTATGAGTGGATGAATTCTGATGTCACTCACCAATTTTCTAAGTATAGGTGGTCATCTATTGTTGAGTCGTATACAACCAAAATTTCAAAGATGTTTTCTTTAAGTGTCGATTGAGTATTCCGATCGACGTCATTCTTTTCAATAGGGATGCTCCTAAGTTTCTACTTTTTTTGGCCTCGAAATCCTGTTCGATACCACTCTTGGCTAAGGTCGTGTGTGACTGAGGATGACAAGAAGATGTTTGACATTCTGAGAGGAGGCTCCTCATCTAGAAAATACTTAAGATTTTTCTTTCTTGCACTCATAAGTGGATCTAAAGGGTACGTATTTATCTTATTTTGTCATTTTTTCGATCAATTTTAACTTTGTTGAATTGTTTGTTGATTTTTAAGCATAGTGACTCAGTAGGGTGCGGGCTTCTTAAAGTATCTGAAGAAGATTTTAGCTAGAAAGGGCCCTTTAGCTTACAAAGACGTGGATGCCGCAGATGTCTTTCAACTTGTAGGGACTTCAAAACAAGTTCCTTATGTAGATTTAGCTCCTTATCTAGTTTTCGAGAAGAAAAGAAAGACGAAGGAACATTCTAAAAAACATTCGTTCTTATGTCACTCATCAAAGAGATCTCATCAAGCCACATCTAACGTGGAAACTAGTGTGGTTGGGCAGTTCTTTGCCAATGATTTTCCATTTCACAAGGGCTTGAACTTCTCGCTTTCCCCATTCGAGAAGGACATGATAAGCTCGGCTTCAATTGAGGATTTAGCGGTTGCTTGCTTGGAGATGCAAAGTCACGCTCTAGATTTCACCAGATTTACGTGTTTAGGTTGCCAAAGGATCTGGTGCTGAGGTTCTAAAATTAAAACAAGAGTTGGCTGATTTAGTTAGTTAGCTTAAGGTCGCTTTGGAGGCGAACACGACTCAGAATGAGCAACTTAAGAAAGTGGAAGCTAAGTAGGATTCCTCGAAAGCCAAGTGTGAAAACTTTGAGAAGAAAGGGACGAACTTGGCGAGCGACCTAAAGGACCTCAAGCAAAATTTGACCGAGGTTACCTTGGTTCATGATGATGCGACCTTGGAGAAAGCCCAACTTGAGTTAGAAATGGTCGAGCTCAAAGATTATGTGTTGGTTGTTCACTTTGAAAGGTTTAATCAGGCCGTTCACTAAACAATCCTTCCATATGGTGTCCCATCCGACAATGAGCTTGACGCGGGCAAGGACATTTACAAGGGGCAACTTGTTTTGATTGAAGATATCCCAACATTAGATCCTCTCGCAGACGGGAACACTTTGACTAGTGGACACGAATATTCTTAGTTCTTAATTTTTTTAATTTCCTTTAGGCAACTTTGTGATACGTTTTTTGTAAAGACCTAACCAGTTCATGGTTCTCCTAATATGAATACAAACTTTTGCTTCTTCAACTAGTGTCTTTTCAATTCCTCTACCAATTACCTTCCAATGTTGGTAGCTTAGAGGGATCGCATTGGAGCGAAGCTCTTCCCTATTGTTTACCATGATAAAGATAACACGGAAGGGATCACATTAGAGTGAAACTTCCTTGCCCGATTATGTGTCGGTATGGTGTTGAGATGTACTTCAAAATAAAAAGATAAGAAAAGGATAGTTGAGTAAACAACTTTTATTTGAGTCTCATTAAAATCTTCTCGGCCAAAACCCTCATTAGGAACAAAAAGAAAAGTGAGGAAAGACTTCTCATTACATTAACTGGAATAAAATTTGAGGTGTGACGCGTTCCATGTTCTCGGCACAACCTTGCCCAATAGGTATTCGATTCGATACGCTCCATTCCCTACTACACTTTGAATTCTGAAAGGACCTTTGCAATTTGTTGAGAATTTTCCTTCATTCTTTCTAGCTTCGCTTCCCATTAACCAAACTAAATCTCTAGGGTGAAAACTCATCGGTACAACCTTGGAGTTGTACTTATTTTCTTGGCCTATATTTGGATTCATGACTTGTCCCTTAGCTCATTAATAAGGTCCAAGTTTATTTTCAAACTTTGATTATTCAATTCTGTGTTGAACATTTGCCTTCGTTAGCTTGGTTCACTAACTTCCATTGGAATCATGACATACGTGCCATAAGTTAGGCTGAACAGGGTCTCTTGAGTTAATAATTGCGGCGTCATTGATAAGCCCACAATACTTCAACTAGCTCCTCGGTCATCTGTCTTTTGGCATGCCAAAGCAATTTTTAAGCTCCTTTAGTATAATTTTGTTGGTAGCTTTGACTTACTCATTGGTTTGCAGGTGTTCCACCGAGCTGGTGACTGAGCGTATTCTAAGATCTTCATAAAATTTCATGAGTGTTCAGTCAAGAATTTGTCAATCGTTATCCGTTATAAGAATCTGGGGAATGCCATATTAGGACACTATGTTTCTCCAAACAAAATTCAGGATGTTCTTGACAATGATTGCCACAAATGGTTTTACCTCTATCTACTTTGTGAAGTAGCAAGAATTTACATTGCCCTTTCCTTAAGGCGAAGAGTCTTATGATGTCTATTTCCCACCTAGTGAACGACCATAGGGCGATTACATGGTGTAGTACCTCGAGTTTAGCATGGAGTATGTTACCAAACTCTTGGCACTTTTGGCACCTTTTGACATATTCAACACAATCGCTTTGGACACTCGACCAATAATATCCTATTATAAGGACCTAGTTGCCATGCTGCCTCCTCTAGAGTGGAGGTTAGATATTCCTTGGTGTAACTCTTCTATAATGTATTGAGCCTGTGCCTTGGTAATACATTTCGACAAAGGGTAGGAGTAACTTCTCCTATATAAGTCATGACCAATCAATACATATCGAGCACACTTGTGTTTCATTGTCTACTCTTCCCCCTCTTCAGACATTCCATCCTTTAAGTATTTGGCGAGAGGCGTCATCCATGACTCTTCTTCCCAACTGACATGCACCAGTTTGAGGATCTATACTCGGAGTCGAGAGCATCTGCTAAATGACAGAGTCATAATGACTTTTCTTCTTGGTGTTGGCTAATTTGGACAACAAATCAACATATGTGTTTTGCTCTCTTCTGATATGCACTCAACTTAAGTTGACTTGAATCGAGATAACATGCTAGTCTCTTCATGATAGTACTACATCATTATAGCATTCTTGACGAGAAATTCACTCGTCATGTGATTGACTGTTAATTGGGAGTCGCTTCTGCATAATATGTTTTCAGCTCCCATGTCTTGGACTAAAGCCAACCTTGTAATTAGTGCTTTGTAGTCGGCTTGATAGTTCGTTATTTTAAAATCAAAGCACAAAGATTGTTCAATTAAGAGTCCTCCACGTCTTTCTAGAACTATACCTGCCTTGTTTCTTTTGCACTAGACACATCGTCCACATGGAGTATCCAACCATCGTCATCGGGCTCTGGTTCGGGGGTTAGCTCAACTATGAAGTCAACCAAATATTGAGATTTGATTGGGCTTCTAGGTTATCCGTCCCATCTAGGTCTGGTTTAGAAAGAATTTTCATGATGGGATAATCATTTTTCACTATGATTGGGTGGTTTTGATAGTAGACTTGCATGTATCTAGCACGTTGATCAGCCAATGCTATCTTTTCGATTGTTTGATACCACCTTTCGACTTTTTGAAGTGTGTGACTGATGAAGTACATTGGTCTTTGTTCCTTCCTTGTTTATTTCTTGCATTAACACCGAGTTAATTACCTCGTTTGAGATCAAGAGATAGATGAATATGGGTCCTTCAAGTATTAGTTATGGATGATTAGTGGTGAGGTCATGAATTCTTTGTTTTGAGTGAGCATATCTTTATTGGCTCCAATGAAATTTGGAAGTTTTTTTTTAGTAATTAGATGATCAAATTTGTTTTTCCAACTAGCTTTAATATAAAACTTGATAAAATTGTAAATTTTTCGACTGCTTAAATTAAGGTATTGTCACTTGTCCAAATTTATGTATGCAGTTAACTTCTAATAACAAATATGTTTATTTAATTATAAGAGATATTATTGATGGTTGTTGAATTATGTTTATATCTTGATAATAATTTTACAATTTTCTTAATAATCTTGGTGAGATAAGTCAAACTAAAATCTATCCCTTTACAATAATTTGAAAATAGAGATAAGAGTATTTAAAAAAATAAGAATAAAGGAAAATACAATTACCAAGTCCAAATAATAATTGAGGACATCATATTAAGTAATAAAAATTTATTGAAATCTCAATCATTGAAAGTTCGGAAAACACCACACTTAACAAAAAATTATAAATTTTGCTTGAAAGGAATACAAAGTTATTATAAAAGTACCCTTTTATATATATATATATATATATAAGGTTATTTTTAAACCAATATAGAATTATATGAAAAAACCTTCCACGGATTTACTTCAATAGGACAAATATTCTGTAGTCTTCACACTGCACTAAAACGTTAAACGTTTAAACTGCCATATCAGAAGCACTTGACTTTCAGTTCCGAGATATTCCGTACTCACCACGTTCTCACACTTTCCCACACCCAACAACCACTACAAATTCCTTCTAGCCAATGGAAACTCTTTCACCCTTTGGATTCTCCAATGTCGACAATTGCTTTTCCCTTTCTTCGTTTCCATCGCGCTTTTCTTCTTCTGCTGAATCTGCTTGCAGGTTTCGCTCACTGCCGCATTCCGTCCACTCTCGAAGGTCCCTTTGATCCCGTCACCGTTCCCTTCGACCACTCCTTACGCGGAAACGCCGTCGACTTGCCGCCCTCCGATCCCCGCGTTCGCCGCTGCGTCCGGGGTTTCGAGCCTGAACAGATCTCTCTGTCTCTCTCTACCACCCATGACTCTGTTTGGATCTCGTGGATTACAGGTATATCGAGTTAGACTATGTGTACTAATATCAATATGATTTTAAGTGAGGAAATTTAGGGACGAGTTCGACCTGCACAACCGTTTAAAGCAGTTCATGATTGCGTCTACTATTGATTTTAAGCGTGTAAGTTATGTTTGAATGTTTTCTCTACAAGAAGTTGGTGTAGTACAGTTGAGTATAAATTTATTTTATCCAGTTCAAAGGCTATCTAAATCTGTTTAACCTCGAAATCAGTTCTGAAGGTAGAATAAGTCTTAAGTAGCATTTAACATGTGAATTTTCCGTGTTAGCTGGTATTTTTGAGAATTTAACATGATTTTGAATCATGTAACGTGAATTCAAAACACACTTATAATAAGTGAATTGAACATAAATTAAATTGGGTTTGGATATTTTTAAGGTGGTGTAATTCATTACGGTTTTCGTTGATGGTGATATGATGATAACAGGGGAGTTTCAAATTGGTTTCGACATCAAGCCTTTAGACCCTAAGACTGTCTCAAGTGTTGTTCGATATGGAACCTCAAGATTTGATTTAGTGCATGAAGCTAGAGGCCAATCTCTCATCTACAACCAGCTCTATCCTTTCGATGGCCTTCAGAATTACACTTCTGGAATTATCCATCACGTTCGACTCATAGGTGATATTTTCCCCCATTTCTTTCCTACCAAGAGTTCAATATTACGGACTGTCCATATCACTGTTTCTATTTCAGTGTTTAAGTTTTACTTCAATTTATAGTAATGTGTTGTCTATACACCCTGTGTATTATGTCATTCAAATAACTTTGGTCATTGTTCTTGAACTAAAGTTGATATTATATGCAAGTGTCGTGTGCTGTTTACTTAAATACACTACTATATGTTATTGTATATGTAGGATTGGAACCAAGCACACTGTACTATTATCAATGTGGAGATCCTTCATTACAAGCCATGAGTGATATATACTATTTCAGGACCATGCCAATTTCTGGTCCACATAGCTACCCAGGCAAAGTAGCTATAGTAGGAGATCTTGGTCTCACTTATAATACAACTACTACCATAGGTCACCTTACTAATAACGAACCTGATCTTATTCTATTGATTGGTGATGTAACCTATGCGAATCTGTATCTCACAAATGGAACTGGGTCGGACTGTTATAAATGCTCGTTTCCTCTAAGTCCTATACATGAAACTTACCAGCCTCGATGGGACTATTGGGGAAGGTATGTAGATAAATTGCATAACTTCTACACAAGAGTTTAAGGGTGACAAAAAGGCACCGTGACATTATATTTTATATTATATCTTCTTATGCTGTCATAACTGAATGATTCCAGGTTTATGCAGAATATAGTTTCTAAAGTTCCAATAATGGTGGTAGAAGGAAATCATGAAATAGAAGAACAGGCTGATAACAGGACATTTGTGGCCTACAGTTCTAGGTTTGCATTCCCCTCTGAAGAAAGTGGATCTTCATCCACATTGTACTACTCTTTCAATGCTGGTGGCATTCATTGTATTATGCTCGGGGCTTATATTAGTTATGATAAAAAAGGTATTTCCCTGTTCTACCCCTTTACACACGGCGCTGTCATTTTCCTTTAATTGATATATTTTTAATTGATTTATTTTGAGTTGTTACTTTTTAGTATTGATTCAGTAGGCACACTTTTCAGTCCATGTTCGAAAGACAAAAAGAAAATTATAAGGAAATGTTAGCCGGTAAACAAAGATGAATCAAATACTTAAATATTCTACCGAGCCCATACTATTCGATGTGGGACTTGAGTACCCGTATGATACCCAAGTTCCTATCAGTTTAGTATCTACACTGACCGGCAATTACTTTTAAGCTAGCACCATCAGATTAAATAATGCAACTTAAAATGAAAAGATAATGAGCTTAGAGAATGACCCTTGTGAAACTTCACTGTACATTACTTTTAAGCTCGGACTATCAGAGTAAATACTAAAACTGAAAATGAAAAGATAACGAGCTAAGAGGATGACCCTTGTGAAACTTCATTGTACCCCTGCTTCTCAAGAATGTGGAATGCTATTTGAGTTAGTCATATAATTGGATTCACTTATATACTACTACTTGTGAAACTACTTTGATTGACCATGTATTTTGTATGTTATGAATGACAAGCACATTTTAACTTGGATGTGGAAGAAATTTTTCATGTCTGATATAACACTCTTGCCTTAAGTCAGAAATTGAATCGAAAGAAGCCTAACACATGGCCTAAATTTTGAAAGAGCAGCAATGCGATATTGTTATTACAAGTTATAACCAAAGCGAAAAAGGAGAAGATATAATATGATGTAGAAATATAGGCAAGTATATTATCAGTTATAGTGGATGGGAGTTGAATGTGTTTAAAATTTGCATTGTAATCAATTCAAGTGCAGTTGACTTGTTTATTCCCGCATCTTGTTAACTGAGATGCTTATTATTATGGCAGCTGAACAATACAAGTGGCTGGAGAGGGATCTGGCAAGTGTTGATAGATCAATAACTCCCTGGCTTGTAGCTACTTGGCATCCACCATGGTATAGTTCTTATGAAGCCCATTATAGAGAAGCAGAGTGCATGAGGGTGGACATGGAAGACCTGTTATACTTGTATGGTGTGGATATAGTATTTAATGGACATGTGAGTCATCCTTACTCCAAATAAATTAAATGACGATAATCAAAATTTGGTTTGTTGTTTTACATCCTAAAAGCTTAAGCTGTTCGTATTGCAGCATATAATAATAAAATAAAAGCAATCTGAATATCTGGTTATCAAATCATTAATGATTGTTTTTCTGAAGCAAATTGGTCTGATCTGCTTTCTACATTTGTTCACTACAGGCATGTAATTAAGAAGTTAACAATAACGCATATATGCACCTGTAATTGGTCAAATATTTATGATTTAAGCCTAAGCTTGTGCTTTTTACTTAAATTGAATAACAGGTTCATGCTTATGAGAGGTCCAATCGGGTTTACAATTACAGTTTAGATCCATGTGGTCCTGTCCATATTGCAGTTGGGGATGGGGGTAACAGAGAGAAGATGGCAATCAAATTTGCTGACGAGCCTGGTCATTGTCCTGATCCATTAAGTACTCCTGATCCTTATATGGGTGGCTTTTGTGCAACAAATTTTACATTTGGTCCAGAGAGTAAGTTTTGTTGGGATCACCAGCCAGATTACAGTGCTTTCAGAGAAACCAGCTTTGGCTATGGGATTCTAGAGGTACCATTCCTTTCCTACCCCACCTCAAGCATGGTGGTACGAATTTCGTTATATTCAAGAAATCCATATACTAGTTGTTATTCCTACTAAACATTAATTAACTGGTGGACAGTTAAACATATAAAGCCTTGTTAGATCATGTTCGGTCCTGATGCTATGAATAAATAGTTTTTAATGCTGTTGTGTTGCTAAAATTAAATAACTCTTCTGAGAGTATACAAGCTTTCAAAATTGTATTACACTGGATTAGATTTCTTTTAAATAAAAAATATATATACTTTGGGAATAAAGCATAATCACAATCATTGATCGGATAATCAATTGTTAAGTAATGAGATAAAATCCAATACATGATACAAAATTTGAAGTTAATTACAATCTCAAAAATTATTATTTAATAAACGGTTATTATTGTACTTGATCTTCTAAAGTATACTTCGCTCACTTTAGAGGAGCCAAATAGTTGCAAAATGTATTTTTTTTTATGACCTGAGGGCATTTGCGTCACTAGCTTATGGAACCTCAAATTGGCTGAACAAAGTACCAGAACTTTCACTCATATGCGGTGTTTCAATGTGTCGTATGCAGGTGAAAAATGAAACGTGGGCTTTGTGGAGTTGGTATCGTAATCAGGACTCTTACAAGGAGGTTGGGGATCAAATTTATATAGTGAGAGAACCTGATATATGTCCTGTCCCTCAGAGGGTGTGCAGAGATTTTATTGCTTCGATTTAAGAGCCACGAGGAGGAGTGCATTTGCTGTCATTGATAAAAAATGTCACGACAGCTGGATATAAACCTCCGTGGAAACCACATAGTACGCTAAATGTGACTACTGGGTTGAGTAGAGTGGCATGCAATCTATCTTTCATTAAGATGTTAATGCTACCTAGCACTAGTACCCATTATGACAGTAAACACTGTTGTTAGGTAACGATCAATACACGGAATGTGTAACAAAGGTAATGGAAATCAGTATTTTGCTAAAATGAAAGTGAGAAATCAGTATTTTGCTAAAATGAAAGTGAGAAATGCGTAGTTAGTTACCTTCAATGTTATGCTCTGCTGAAATGCAATGCCATATAAACAAAATGCAAGTTAAATTTGAATTAGAACTTCTTGAACTGCTTTTATTGGATTTTGAAGTTCAGTTATTTGAATTCCCTGCCAGGTTGCAGCTCTAACAATGATGATATATATAATATTTGGATGTATCGCCAATATATAATTTAGTAACGGTGGTGACAAACAGCAATCTAGTCCTTGTACAGAAACCTCACGAGAAAGTTTTGATGCGTGATGTCTTTTGCAATCCCCATTCTCATCACGGCACTTGTGGAATTCAAAATATATTAATTCAATTGGTATAAATAAAAATAAGCAAATAAGCAAGTGAGGATCCTAAATAACCTGGAAATCTTCAGCTCCATTCATGAATAGAATAAAAAAAAAAAGACTTTAGAACATAGAAATTCTTCTGTATGGGTAGTTTGTTGGAGTACATTAACAATAATAAAGAATATTTAAATGTTAAATTTCTGTTATAGAATATGGATTGATTTTTGTTATAGAATATTTAAAAGATAATTTTAAAATAATGGAATCAGAATGGGAAAATAATTGAAACGTGTTTTTTTTTTTAAATTATGGAATCCAAAGATGAAATAATTAAAGACTAAAATATTATGTAATGATTTCATAAAATTAATTAATTAAATAGGATATTTAAAATAATTAATTTCTTATATAGAATAATTAAATGCTAAATTTCAAATAACGGAATATATGAAATTAAAAATCCTAACCACAACATTTAAAATAATATATGAAATTAAAAATCCTAACCAAAACATTTAAAATAATTAATACCTAAATCCTAAAATTATTAAAAACTAACTTTGGACGTTTGGATTCAAGAGCATATAGGGGTTTTTATTGATTTTTTCACTTGAAATAAATCACATTACCGTTTCTGAACTAGGCACGCATCGTGCATCTGTATTGGGTACCTTCAGCATTCTTCTGCCATGCCACGTGCATTGCCACATGCATTATTCAATGCAAAGTAAAAGCATTCAAACCTGTGAGGAATTACTGTGTTGAACGATCCCACGATATTTAACCGTGCTGATATGGCACGATTTCTATTACACAGATATCGTGGAAGCATGTTATGATATCTCTTTGGTTCCGATTCTCAAAACCTTTCATGCACGCTAGGGCATTTTTAGAGAACTTGTTCAAACAGTATGCAAACGTGAAAGAAATATTGGTGTCAGAACAAGTAAATTGGTGCAGAATGAGTAAATTGGTGCAGACCTATGCACAATTAATATTCTTTCCTACTGGAATTTTGTAACATTCAACGTCCATCAATCAAACTATTTTATAAATTTTCAAATCCAAAATTACTGTGTGTTATGCATTTAAAATAGTTCAAATATTACATAATATGTGACTTGAATTTCACAATCCATACCCTCTTCTAGCTCTCTGTTCACAACAAACAATTTATTTCATTTTCACTAAGACATAAATCCATATCCTCTTCTACTCATATGTTCACAGCAAAAAATTTCTTTCTTCTTTGCTAAGACATAAATCCATATCCTCTTCCACTCGTCTGTTCACAGTAAAAAAACTTTTTTCATCTTCACCAAGACATAAATCCTTTTTACCATGGATTCATGAAATGCTGGAAGCAGTTCCTATATAATTCTGGATGAACCATTCATTCCGGATATCGTAATATGTTAGATGACGATAACTATGAGGAATTATTGTCAGATGAACCATCTCTACCCAATTGTTCTTCAAAACAACATCATTCATTCAGTCGAGCAACACAAAATATTCAGTTTGATCTGGAAGAATGCATGTGTTTTCAAAGTAAAGAGGCTACCGTCAGTGCAATCAAACAATATTATATTGACCAAGGATTTAAGTTTGTGGTCATAGAGTCAAAGATAGACAAATACGTGGTACGATGCAGTAATTATGCCAATGATTGCCATTGGCGACTTAGAGCATCTTTCAACAAAGTTTGTCAGTAATAGGAAATCAAAAAGATAGAAACACCTCACACGTGCTTGTCAACTACTCTTTCACAAGATCACATTAATTTTAACTCTTCCGAAATTGCTACCATTATCGTAAATTTAGTGAAGTCCAACCCCTCAATACCGATAAAGAGTTTAGTGGCTGAAATAAAAATCCGGTACAGTTATTCTGTCTCTTATAAAAAACCTTGGATTGCAAAACAAAAGGCATTTGCGATGGAATTTGGTGATTGGAAGGATTCATATAACCATCTTCACAGATGGTTACAAGCTGTCCAAGAAGCTATTCTGGGGACAATTGTACAATGTATAGGACGTCCGAACGTTGTTGATGATGTTGAAGACCACTCCACTTAATCTTTGAGTGCGTCTTTTGGTCTTTTAAACCTTGCATTGTAGGCTTTAAGTACTGCAAGCCTATTGTGCAAGTCAATGGAACATTTTTGACTGGCAAATATCACGAAACATTATTAATTGCCATTAGTAAAGATGGAAACCGAAACATTTTTTCTCTAGCTTTCGCCATTGTTGAAGGGGAGGCAAAGGAAGCACTGATACGGTTTTTCCAATTATTGCGCGAGCACGTCACACCTTAAGACAATCTTTGCCTCATAACTGACAGAGGAAGAGTAATCTTGTCTTCATTGCAATAGGAAGAAGTTGGATGGGAAGGAGATGAGTTGTCCTCAGTCTATTACATCAGACATATGACATCCAACTTCAACAAAAGATTCAAGAATGTCGAGTTAAAACGACAATTAATTAACAAGGGTACTTTTTTTTCTCATTATTGTCATTATGTCCGCTGAATATATATACATAATTTCGTGTTTCATAACTTTTTTTTACATTGCCACAGCTTACGAGATGAAACAACCAACCTTTATGGCCAAATTGTCTGCCATGCATTTAGAATTCCAGCAAGCAGTGTCTTGGATAGATCAAATATCGCTGGAAAAGTGGACTCAAGCATATGATGAGGGTAAAAATTCGGGCACATGACAACAAATCTAGCGGAATGCATTAACTCGGTTCTAAAGGGTGCACGGTCTCTTCTTATATGTGCTATTGTCAAGACTACATTTGAACAAACAAAAGATTGGTTTGTTAAAAGAGGCACAAAGGCAGAGTGCATGTTACAAGCAGGTCACCTATATCCGGAAGACACTACCGCACAGCTATGCAAAAATGAACAACAATCAACTATGTGTATTGTGCAGCGTTATGACAGACAAAAGTCAGAGTTTGAAGTCCAAGAAATACCCACTCCCTAACTTCGCCACCGACTTATGTCATACAAAGTCAAATTAAATGAATGATGGTGTGATTGCGGACAGTTTCAAGCCCTGAGGTTGCCTTGTCCACATGTCATAACGGTTTGTTCATATTCTCATCTATAGTTAGCCACATTCGTTTCTCTCGTTTACAACCTTAGCAACATTTTAAAGGCCTATGAAATTCAATTCCATCCAGTTCAAAACCAAGACTATTGATCTCCTTACATGGGTCTAAATATGATACCTGACCAACACATGAGAAGAAGCAAAGTTGGAAGACTAACTACAAACCGTATTCATAATGAAATTGATGACCCAATTCCTAATTGGCCTAAGAAATGTTCATATTGTAAAAACGAAGGTCACAATAAAAAAAATTGTCGCTATAGATAGTAATCTTTCAATGTAACCTATGTTTTTAGTTTAATGAAAAATGACGTATTTAACTTTTTAATTTATTTATGTTTTTAGTTTAATGAAAAATAACGCATTTAATTTTTAATTTATTTGTTATCAATTTGAAAATTTCTACACTACATCACTTATGTATATCAATCACAAATATTATAAATATACTGAAATCATACTGAGGTGATACGATTTTAGTATAATTTATTTGAATTGAAATCGTGTCATATCAACACGATTTTAATTAATCTATAAAATCGTGTCATGTTAACACGATTTCATTGATTACTAAACAAAAGTGTGTTCTAGTGGTACGATTTCTTTCTTATGGTATCATTGTGACATGACACGATTTACCCATGTTGGTAATTAAAAAAAAATTTACTCTTTTTAGAATTTCTAAACAAAATTGCACCAAAATAAAAAATTTGCCCGTGACAGAGCAATGTAGTCCTTTTCCATAAACCTCACGAGAAAGTTTTGATGTTTGGTGCCTTTTTCAATCCCCATTCTCATCACCGCACTTGTGGAATTCAAAATATATTAATTCAATTGGTGTAAATAAAAATAAGCAAATAAGCAAGTGAGCAAGTGAGGATCCTAAATAAACTGGAAATCTTCAGCTACATTCATGAATAGAAAAAAAAAAAAAAAGCGACTTTAGAACATACAAATTCTTCTGTAAGGGAAGTTACTTGAATTGCGGAAGTATTTCTTTCCCATCTTAAGGAAGATAAAACAAAATTGGTAGGGACTCGCATGGCAAAAATTACAAAAAAACCTCTCAGAGATTACATATCCTCTATCATATACAGAAGAAAAATTATGATCCAGTGAAACACACCAACAAACTATAACTATAAGAATATGCATGGAAAGAAATAAGGGGAGCACTCCTATTCACACCTCAGACCAGCACCTCACAAGGGAGAAACAAACAAAAATAGTAATAATAATATCAACAAAATCACAACAGTAACAGTAAATCAGAAAAATTAACAGAGAAAATTTAAAAATAATAACAATAACCACAAATTTTTAGAAATGATTAAAAAAAGAGTTAAAAAATCTCAAGAATCTCCAAAATGAAATTGTTGCAGAGTGGGCAGTTGCCCCTACTAACCATAAGCTCCCTTGAACACATCCTGCAGAAAGTGTGGCCACAAGGTATAAAAGCAGAAGCCTTATGCCTGACCATGCAAACACAGCAAGTGTGCTCCATGGAACCCACACCATCTCCATCATCTTCACCGTCTTCATCTGCATCCTCATCAAATTCCTCATCATCACTAAATATATACCTTGATCCTTCAAGCCCCATTTCCCTATCAGTCTCTTCTAACAAGTCCATCAGCGACATCATCACCGGCGCCTGCGCCTGCTCCGCCTCCGCCTCCGCCTCCTGCGCCGCCGCTTCCGACGCCTCCTGCGCCGCCACTGCCTCCCTCGCTGACAGCGCCCTCCCCTCCCCCGGCTTCTCGCCGTCCTCGTCCCCATCCTCGTCGTCGAAGCTGTCGCGGAAGGTTACCACGCGCCCTCGCTTGTACGGCTCCGACTGCAGGTTGGCTGAGTTCCGCATAGAGAGCTGCGGCCGGAGGGTTCCGGCGGTGTTGTTCTCGGAGGCGTCGCCGGCGAAGCGGGTGGAGCCTCGGCGGCTGAACTGGGAGCGGATTGCCGGAGCTCCGGTGGCCGGAGAACCGGAGTCTTCGGTCGCGGGGGTGAGGTCCTCGACCTGGTGAGCCATGTAGTGAGATGACATGTCCGAGTCGGAGTGAGTCGGAGTCGGAGTCGGAGTCTGAGTCTGGGACTGAGGCAGGGTTATAGCCTGAGTGGGGAATCGGACCGAGTTACGGCGTCCAAGCTGGGTAAAGATTCTGCTATTCGGGTTAGGGATAGGAACATCCGAAGTAGGAATATGAATTGTCGATATCCAAGCAGACCCTGCGCGCTTTAGCCGAAGCTTGTCCTTGAAGGCTTTCCAAGATCTGCAATTACAGTTTTTTTTTTTTTTTTTTTTAATTATTCTCCATAAATTAAAAAAAAAAATAGTAATACTGCTCTGTGATGATTTTAACAAATAT
>Ga0209489_107165_pt1 | contig 16968 bp, 7 predicted proteins | sample SiratrowhiteBW_FD_187527 | JGI IMG/M metagenome (GOLD analysis project Ga0209489, IMG submission 187527) | Root nodule microbial communities of legume samples collected from California, USA - Siratro white BW (SPAdes) (version 2) | ecosystem: Host-associated > Plants > Roots > Nodule | place: USA... | reverse complement strand
TGGAAGAAAAAAAAAAAAAAACAAGACACAACCTTTTCAGGAACTAAACATTTAAAAATCAAATCTGATTCAATCACTTACTTTGGTAGCAGATACCTTTGAAGCCATGTATTTACCAAATCTACGATTTCCGGTAGATACTTTTTTACGCAAGTATTTATTCAAAAGAAACTAATATGAAACAAAATAATCTCATTAGTCACATATGTAAACCACAATCAACAAAACCAAAAACCTTAAATATGGTGTTGAACTTTCTAGTTCGATGCGTATCACTTTCGAATAAACACTAAGTGGTTAGCCCAGTTCAGATAAGCGGTTCACGGTATGCAATTTTGGAACACACACGTGTCTGAGGGGTGAAAGCACTAAGTGGTTCGTTCAGTTCAAATAAGTGATTCGCTGTGTGTAATTTAGGAACACACATACTTGTGTGAGGGGTGAAATCACTAAGTGGTTCGTTCAGTTCACATAAGTGGTTCGCTATGTGTACTTTTGGAACACACACATTTGTTTGAGGGGTGAAAACACTAAGTGGTTCGCTCAGTTCAAATAAGTGGTTCGCTGTGTGTACTTTTGGAACACACAGACTTGTCTGATGGGTGAAAGCACTAAGTGGTTCGTTCAGTTTAAATAAGTGGTTCGCTGTGTGTAATTTAGGAACACACATACTTGTGTGAGGGGTGAAATCACTAAGTGGTTCGTTCATTTCACATAAGTGGTTCGCTGTGTGTACATTTGGAACACACATTTGTTTGAGGGGTGAAAACACTAAGTGGTTCGCTCAGTTCAAATAAGTGGTTCGCTGTGTGTACTTTTGGAACACACAGACTTGTCTGATGGGTGAAAGCACTAAGTGGTTCGTTCAATTCACATAAGTGGTTCGTTGTGTGTAGTTTAGGAACACACAGACTTGTCTAAGGGGTGAAATCACTAAGTGGTTCGTTCAGTTCACATAAATGGTTCGCTGTGTGTAATTTAGGAACACACACACTTGTCTGAGGGGTGAAATCACTAAGTGGTTCGTTCAGTTCAGATAAGTGGTTCGCTATGTGTAGTTTAGGAACACACAGACTTGTGTGAGGGGTGAAATCACTAAGTGGTTCGTTCAGTTCGCATAAGTGGTTCGCTGTGTGTAGTTTAGGAACACACAGACTTGTCTGAGGGGTGAAATCACTAAGTAGTTCATTCAGTTCACATAAGTGGTTCGCTGTGTGTAATTTAGGAACACACAGACTTGTCTGCGGGGCGAAATCACTAAGTGGTTCGCTCAGTTGAAATAAGTGGTTCGCTGTGTGTAGTTTTGGAACAAACAGACTTGTCTGAGGGGTGAAATCACTAAGTGGTTCGCTCAGTTGAAATAAGTGGTTCGCTGTGTATAGTTTTGGAACAAACAGACTTGTCTGAGGGGTGAAATCACTAAGTGGTTCGCTCAGTTCAAATAAATGGTTCGATGTGTGTACTTTTGGAACACACACATTTGTTTGAAGGGTGAAATGTCTAAGTGGTTCGCTCAGTTCAAATAAGTGGTTCGCTATGTGTACTTTTGAAGCACACAGATGTGTCTCAGGGGTGGAATGTCTAAGTGGTTCGCTCAGTTCACATAAGTGGTTCGCTGTGTGTAGTTTAGGAACACACAGACTTGTCTGAGGGATGAAATCACTAAGTGGTTCGTTCAGTTCACATAAGTGGTTCGCTGTGTGTAATTTTGGAACACACAGACTTGTCTGAGGGGTGAAATCACTAAGTGGTTCGCTCAGTTGAAATAAGTGGTTCGCTGTATGTAGGTTTGGAACAAACAGATTTGTCTGAGGGGTGAAATCACTAAGTGGTTCGCTCAGTTCACCTAAGTGGTTCATTGTGTCTAATTTTGGAACACACAGATGTGTGTCACGGGTGGAATGTCTAAGTGGTTCGCTCAATTCAAATAAGTGGTTCACTGTGTGTACTTTTGGAACACACACATTTGTTTGAGGGGTGAAATGTCTAAGTGGTTCGCTCAGTTCAAATAAGTGGTTCGCTGTGTGTACTTTTGGAACACACAGACTTGTCTGATGGGTGAAAGCACTAAGTGGTTCGTTCAGTTCACATAAGTGGTTCGCTGTGTGTAGTTTAGGAACACACAGACTTGTCTGAGGGGTGAAATCACTAAGTCGTTTGTTCAGTTCACATAAGTGGTTCGCTGTGTGTAATTTAGGAACACACAGACTTGTCTGAGGGGTGAAATCACTAAGTGGTTCGCTCAGTTGAAATAAGTGGTTCGCTGTGTAGTTTTGGAACAAACAGACTTGTTTGAGGGGTGAAATCACTAAGTGGTTCGCTCAGTTCAAATAAGTGGTTCGCTGTGTGTAATTTAGGAACACACAGACTTGTGTGAGGGGTGAAATCACTAAGTGGTTCGTTCAGTTCACATAAGTAGTTCGCTGTGTATAGTTTAGGAACACAGAAACTTGTCTGAGGGGTGAAATCACTAAGTGGTTTGTTCAGTTCACATAAGTGGTTCGCTGTGTGTAATTTAGGAACACACAGACTTGTCTGAGGGGTGAAATCACTAAGTGGTTCGTTCAGTTCACATAAGTGGTTCGCTTAGTTCAGATAAGTGGTTCGTTTAGTTCAGATAAGTAGTTTGTTCAATAATTTCGAAAAAAATGTACCACATAATAAAACTACGAACAGAAAACCCATCACGAAGTGATCTTTCTGTTATAAGGATGCCATTGGCGTACGTAATGGAAGAAAACATGGAAACTAGAAACCCAAAACACAGCAACAAACAAATATTCTGCATACATGCATAACACACCAAGCATAAAGGATGCACATAAACGTAATCTACAACGACGCACAGATCCAAACCAAAAACCAAAAACCACACCAATATTCTGGGTTTCTTGAACATAAAAAAGACAACACATTGAGAGAACCACCAGTAACCATAAAAAGCACACGACGAAACGATTATTAAACAATTATTAAACATGAACGAAGCACTCATACAAAAACCACCAACAATGTTTCATACCAACAACGGATGAGAGAACATACACAGTTTAGGGTACACAGCACGGTAAGAAACACAACAATGACGGTGGTCTTGCGGCCGGAAAAACGAAGACGGATCTGTGGGCAGAAGGAACGGGAATCTTGTTGTTTCGTCTGTTCTCTCTCCTTCAGAGGTTGCGGGGTTAATGATCGCAATGAGAAAATGAGATCTGTTTTTCCCTCTCAAATTGACCTGCATTTTCAGATAGGAAATGATAAAAGCAACCCTTTGCAAAAAGACAAACATGAACCACGTAAGCAGAAAACCATCTGTGTTTCTCTTTCTTTGCCACGCAAGACGATAATATCACGTCGGAGTATCGAATGGAGGTAAGAAAAAAAGGAGTGTCAAAGTAACATTTTCCTTTACTTCCAGGAAAGGCTTTAGGGGCACATTGAAACACATTAAGAAGATTCCTTCTTCCCATAATACGGGGCACCTTCCTCAGATATTGCTACTTGGTTAAGGACACTATGTCCCTCTTCTTGATCATCTTGTCAAAATATCTTCATGAGATTCTCATTCCACGTGAAGACCTCCAGAATACCAGACTTCGCTAGAGATGGTGTGATGGCTAAACCAATTAATTGCTTTTCTTCACAACGATGTTATACTCAATTTGTATGGTCAAAGGTTTGGATTCGGCGTGTAGAAGGATTTGGCTTGTGTTTTGGTAACTTGCTCGAGAAGATAAAAAATAATTAATATTTTAACGTTGATTGACAGACAGCATAAGTTTTCTTTTAACATGGACAAACTATATAAGAGGAAAACATTTGAAAGGATGTTTCGGGAGTGCGTTTGAAAAATGGGCTCAGCTCACTCACATCCACTTTCGCTCCCACAAAACTATCTGACTTCTGCGAAAAAAACACATGTGCATTGTTGTAGACTGTCTAATGATTTATCAGATCACGTATAATTTGATGTATGAATAGTGCCTAATACTATGTATAGATAGTATTAGGCAATCTTTTGTAAAGTCCATTCTAGGAATATTTTTCATCTTTACGAGGCAATCTTATGTGAAGATAACAATATGTAAACAAACATTAAATCACGACTAAAATAATATTTTCTCATTATGTTCGGTACATGAATGTAATAAAAGATTCTTAGATATACTAATCTAATGATTGAACTATTATCACAATAGATAAGAATCTTGATAGATTTTGTATTACTTTAATTGATTTTTTATTCATTTAACATATTCAATTTTTTATTATTATTAAAAGAGTTAAAATCATTTGTTTCTAATTGTTTATAAGATAAGGTTTTCTTTAATAAAATGATAGTCTTTACTTTTCCTTCTCGTTTCAACCTTATTTATAGTATAATCCTATTACAATAGTCTTCTAATTTAAAATATTCTATGTGTTGAGAGTAAAGATTAAAATTAAATATTCTAATGAAGTAGTGAATTATTATCTTTTTAAAAACGATCAAGTAATCTTCTCAATAGTAAAATAGAAACGTGCACAAAAACAAAAAATAAATGTAATATTTAGTTTAAATGCAATTAGTTAAATAAATGAACCGATCACGTGTTGATAGATAATATTGTCCATTTTTTTTATTCCTCGTCTAGTCTCAAGAGACATGGTTTGATGTATAGATGTCTTCATTTATTTGATATAATCTAACTTAAACTTCTTTAAAAGTTCATTAATGTACTTTGTTTGATGAATGTTTATGTCATTCTCTATACTTTATCTAGAATCATAAAAAAAACTCCAGTTGCCCTATCATGCTCATCTCAAACTAATTATGTGTGACTTCCCCAAACTCCTTCACATAACCATATTTAGATTGAATTCCCTAGCAATGATGCCAATTGGATCATTGTTATTTGACGAACAAATTTAATGTATTCTAGTGTAGACCATTTATAATGTACTGTCTAACAACAAAGAAATGACAGTATAAAAGGGAGAAAGGGTACCTTTAAGTCATCTCCCAATGAATCCAACAATAAATCCAATTGATCAGTGTTCAAAATTTATCTACAAGAATTGAAAATTAATAATGACACTAAATTAAAGTGGTATTGAGGATTGCAATGCAAGAAAATAGAGTAGATGAAATAGGTTGACTCTTAAGTTCATCCACATTGAATTCTTTAGTGATTCTTCTTTAGATTATCATTCAATTCTTCTTTAGATATATTCAATATCTCACTTTGTCTCTAAGCATCTACTCAATAAAATGTTTTTTTATTTTTACCTCTTGACTAAGCATACAAAAAATTGATTAAGAATAAGGAAATTAACAAAGGACTCTACTTAAGGAAAAACAATTAAATTTTCAACAAGCGTTTAAAGATAATTAATTTTTCAGAAAAAAAAAATAGATTTCAAGAACACCATCAGTAAAACACATGCTAAAGAGAGTTTAAGGACAAAATTTATTAGCCTTTCACAAGGAAGATATAAGCAAAAGAATTACAAAACAGGAAACAAAATCAGAACTTGCAAATTTATGTGTCCTTTTCTGCATTATCAAATATTTATTTAAAAATCTTTTTTCTTCTATGTAAATTCTTTACAGTTATAGTATGTTTCCTTATGTACCATTGATTAACTAATGAATATTTTTTTTTCCAATTATGTTACAAATTTTTGTTGATGCAATTTCTTTAAGATATTTTGTTTCCTATTCTTATTCCAAATACCCATAATGGATTTTTATGCAATTCAATTTTAATGGATGCACATAAAATGACACTTTATATGGCCAACTATGTTAATTATACATCGCTTAGAAAATAAGTTGTGTGTGTCATAATCTTCTCTTTGAAGCATTAGAAAAATATTTCAAACATATAGATGATTTTCTTAAACATCCATTGTACCATTAGAGTCGTATGTTAAAATTATGGTCATCTAATGCTTCATGCTTTATTGCTTATTCATAAGTCATTTAACACTGCTTCATAAAATTTCTAATGCTTTTTTTACACAAGTTGTCTAGATCATCTAACAATTCTTCATAAGTTGTCTACTAAATAACTGACAACATCCATTTTTTTACTTAAAGACAACTTAAATTGATTCATACTTAAAAAAATTATTAGATATACCAAAACTTGTATTTTTTATTATTATCAAAATCTTGAATAACTTTTTTTAAAAAATTGTAAATGGCACACCTAAGATTTTTTACTTGAAGAAAAAAAAACTAGAGGACAAAGTCTAAGATTAAATTATGCATTATGATGGAGATAATAAAATACTTTTATTTATGCCAAAATAGATACTAGTTCCCTCTTGAAATAAAGTAAATGATTTAATTTTCAAAATAAAAAAAAATATCAAAAGAAGGAGCACATAGAAATGTGTTCTAAAAAAATGCACAATGAAAAAGTACTACACTTTTAATAAATAATGTTAGAAAAGAATAGCATTCATAATTTTTTTTAATTTTATATTAATTATAATTAACTAACTAATATAAATATTATATTAATAATTTTCTTAATATAATTAGCAATTTTTACCAAGTTTTTTTCACCTGCTAACAATGAAATAATTGGTTAGCTATAAGAGGGCTCAAACGTGGAAAATTAAAATCGGTTTATTTTATTTTCACAAAATTTCAACTTGAATATTGTAAATTGGTCTTGCATCTGAAATTTCTATTTTTATTGGTTTAATAGTAAATAGATCCAACAAAACTTGTTAAGGTGTATAGTCTAATATCATGATAGAAAATGAATTTTACACTAATTCATCTTTACAAAACTAATTTATAAAATAAAGATTATTTTCACTTGTATATTCTAAATTAATTTTATCTTTAAACAATATGAGATATATTCTAAAAGAAAAGAATGGACTAAGCCGAAAATTAATAATAAATTAAAATAATTGAAAAAAAAATTAATCGACTAAGTTAAAGATAAAAGAACGGTAACAATGACATCATCCCATTCAAAAGAAAATCAATCCACGAAATACAAAAAGAAAAACAAAACAAAAGCTGAATTAACTAGTTAAGTGATATCTCAATCTTTTTCTATCAATTTTCAAGTCCCATGTGATGTATTAGATTTGTAGCTTGCGTAAACTTGTAGATAGACACTACTACATATACAAAAAGTCACATTTTGTTTTGTACCATTGGATTTACCTTTTTCTATACATGTACGGTGTTGCACCATTTTCATTTCCCACAAATTCTCATGCAATCAAATGTCTATATACGCATACAAATCCTGATGCTCAATGTACATATACACATAGTTTATGACCAAATTCCTTTCAAAAAGACACTACTAATATATACAAGACTTTTTGTCACCCCTCATATATTCTGCATGTTGATTCTTCATGCATATTATCACAATCACCATTTAACACAACAGTAGGAGATTAACTACCAAAAAGAAATTTCAGGAACAAGGTAGGTGGTTAATTGGAGTAGAACCATTTCCTCGTCACCTACAAACTCAACACACAAAAGAAATGAGAAACTTAAAACAAGGACGACACTCTTGGAGAACACATTTTATAATAGCAACGCAAAAAGAAAAACAACCCCATCAGAAACAAGCATGAAAGATCCTAGGAACACGCAAGTATATAAGCACCTTCGAAGGGTTGATATCATATCATATGAACATTCAGAAAGAGATAAGAATGGAGATTTTCAACCTAATAACAGTGGCTTTGACATTGCTAGCATTAGTTCCAAAGACGGAGAGCCAAATAAGGCCCCCAGTTATTCCTATCCCAAAGGGACCACGTCCACTTTGTGCATCACAATTTGCACTAGTGAACTATGCATGTTCCAGGTTGCCTTTCATCCCTGTAGTGCCACCAGATTCTCGTCCATCACCAGATCATGAAGATGATGATCACAGAGACAGGCACCACAATCACAGTCGCAGACATAACCGCAGACATGAACACGATCGTGAACACAGACATGAGCACGATCACGAACACAGGCATGAACACGATCACCGGCGCCACCAGACCCCTGAAGAAGATAACTGTTGCCGGTGGGCGAAGGAAGTGGACGACCAATGTGTGTGTCAACTTCTTGGTCGCTTGCCACCCTTCCTTATCAAACCTGTGCATCAGTACACACTCAACATTGGAGAGGGCTGTGACATCACTTACTCTTGCGGTGCACCAATCTGAGTCACTCAAATCTTGTCTTGTCTTGTGTTGAGTTTTTAAGGATTCAGATCATATTTATCGTTTCTGGTTTCTAGTTTTAGTTTTACTATATATGTAGCTCCACTTTGGTCTTTACAATGGTTTGGTTAATTATTTATTTCTATAATACTATTTATTTTCCGAGTTATATGTTTTAAATATCAATGGAAAGTATTACTCTGTTTTTACTATTTTTTAGAGTTCTATTGATTGTTTGGACAAAATATATGAAATGCGAAAAGTAAAAAGAGATTATAATTAAATACAATGTTAGAAAAGTGATACATGCGTCTGTTCTAAAATAAATTATTTTTTTAAGAAGATTTAATATTACAAGTACACTTCCATATTTTGTCCAAACAATACAAGTATTATGTTCAAATTCAAACCCAGAAAATATAATAAAAAATTTAAATATGTTTTTAGTTTAAGTAAAATGAATGAGTTTTATTTTTTTTGTCTGTGTAAAATATTTTTTATGGTTCCTGCAAATGGAAAATGATTATTTTGAATCTCTATTATTAATATGACACTAATTAACTGTTTATGCGCTCAACAAATGGCTAAGTGATCTTCGGGCAAATAGATAGTAGTGTTATATTAACATATGACATATCAAATAAACTCTTAAAATTGAAAAATAAATGTTAATTATCTATTTTAAAATGAATATTTAAAAATAAAAATAGCAATTTGAAATTTTAGAAGATGAAAATAAAAAAAATTATAGAAAATAAAAATAAAATTTGCACATTTTAGAAAGATTAGCGATTTCAAATTTTATTGAAGTAAAAAACAATTAAACATTTAAGTTCAAATCTACATTCATTCTAAGCTAACTTTTAAGGATATACAAATTTATTTGGACAAACCTCTTCTTAGAGACTTCTACGACAGAGAAAAAAATAAAATAATTGTAAGCAAAAATTTAAAAAAAAATAGAAAAATTGTATGGAAAAGTTTCTACATATCAACTTAACTTATGGAAAAACTTCCTTATTTTTCTTCTTGTTTTTATACTACATTTTAAAAATTCTCGTAAAAAAATATTATCTAAACACACTCTTAAAAATTATATAAGATAAAGAAGTCAGAAATCCTTAACAACTAAACCATAACTCTTCAAACCTGACGAAGCTTAAGTTTTTTCTTCCCTTCCGGTGATAAGAAAAATAAAAGAATGTCAGAAGGGTTAGTTTGATGTTTTTGGGCCCCAAAAAGTACATTTAACCCACGAGAGCACTGAAAATGGAAAGAACATTCTTTCTCCACCTCCATTTCAGCAAAATATCATTATAGTCTTAATGAAAAAAATAAAGAAACTAACCCCTACATGTATAAATTTTTTAATTCGAAATATTAATTTTACATAGTACAATCTAAAATATAATTTTTTATTCTAAATTAATTTAAATAAAAAAATTATATTTTTTATTATATTATGTAAAATAGAAAATATATTTTAAATTATATATTTAAAATATAAATATTATATTGAGACTATATAATTTAAAATATAAAATTATATTTTAGACAATATAATCTAAAAAAATATTTTCAGTATTTAAAAAAATATAAATATGTAAAAAGAAGTTACGAGAATGCAAGAAAATAAGTCATATAAACGTCAGACTCCATCCTTCTTCATTTTTTTAGGCTTTTGGTTTGTTCTTATCTTATTTATTTTTTATTCTATACAACTAACACATAGGCCTTTTCGGCCTTTTTATGATTATAGCTTAATTTCTCAGAAAATTATGAGAATAAGTCAATTTAAAGGAGAATGTTTGTAATTATAGAGCATAAAAAATTGTAAGCACTAAATCATAAATATTAATTACAAAAAATTCAAGAAAAAAAAGACATTCTTTAAACGCAAATTTAATTTAGTTAATCACTTAGATTATGTTTGGATTGAAGAGTGAATTTAAGGGAATAAATTTGAGATTTATTTGAGATCAAAGTGTGTGAAAAATTTAGTTGTTTTGATTAAAAGAAATATGGTAAGATTGAGTAAAAAGTTTGTGAATAATGTGATAGATATAATAAATATTTTAATATTTCTAATATATAAATTATAAAATTATAAATATTATTATAATTAAAAATTAAATATAATTAAAAATATTTTAATATAAATTTACTTTTTATTATTATAATTATTATTTTAATATTTAAATATTTTCAGTTTTTATATATTAATATTATTAATAATTATCTTATATTATTATATAAAATTTAATATTTTTTAATTTATTATATTATTATTATTTTATAATTTTATTAAATACCGTGCCATTTTTCGCAAATCTTCGCTGATAGCGAAAAAAAAAATTCATTCGTTCCTTCTTCAATTTTCGTAATATATTATTATTTTATTTATTCGTAATATATTATTATTTTATTTATTAAAAATTGTGCTTTCCGCGCATTTCATTCCTTGGCTATAGTCGAGCCTTTGATACAAACAGCCTCTTAATAATACATATAGTAGTTCTAATAATACACTAATATGTTTAAAATAAGAGTTGATATTGAATATTAAAAAGAAAGATACATAGTGAAGAGACTATATAAAAATACTGAATTTAGAATTTAAAAAATGTGTGAAATCATTTAGATACAACTATAGATTTAAGATATGTTTAACAAGTTTCTTAATAAGTTTTAAAAAATAAATCTAGTTTAATTATAAGTTAAAATTAATTTATATAAATTAAAGAAATTATAATTTTTTAAACATTGACTTATTTATAAGTTAAAATTAATTTATTTATAAATTTAAAACTAAATAGTTATAAAATTATACAAGAAATATTTATAAATTAGTTTATGTATAAGTTGATTTAGTTTATACAAAAGTCAAATTTTATCTTTCCTTTTTAGCAAAAAAATTGTGCCAACAGACTCAGAGTAATAATACAACATTCATATATTAATTAGATTTATATTATTTTCATATATTAAAATTTGTGCCAAAAGACTCATACTGAAGTAATAATACAACAATCATATATTAATTAGATTTATATTATTTTGATATATTAATTAGATTTATATTATTTTGATATATTAATTAGATTTATATTATTACCTCCGGGGCTGGTTCTAAGTCGAAGCAAGTAAAATAATTACTGAGATTTTGAAGACCTCAACAAAATTTAATATTAATACATTATTATAAAATTAAAAAATATTTAATTTTAAAATTATGCATAAAATAATTTTTAATTAAAACTTTAAAATATTTTAACTGACTTTAATTTTATATAAGTATTATAAATATTTTCCAATAACATTAAATTTATATTGATACTGTAAATATTATTTAATGAATAACACTTTTGAAACTTTTTTAGTATTTTTTCAAATAAAAATTGAATAGTCAATATATGTTAAATATTAATTTTTTTCTAATTTTCTATCTCTTTCTATTATTGCATTATATTAACATCATTTATTTATATCTTTTATCTCATTCCTTTATCTGACTTCTTCACTTATCTCATTCCTTTCTTTGACTCTTTTACTGGTTTTTACTAAATTCAAAATTATTTTACTTTTTATTATTGTTTTATTAATTTCAAAATGATTTGTACATATTCAATGAAGAGCATTACAAATTTAGAATTTATAAATTATATTTAAAGACTCAGCAAACCATAGGACTGAAAAATATAAGGACACTTGAGACTTCAACACAATACTAGGATCAAGTTTTTTATTCTGGCAATCAGGTTTTATCTTTCTAATTTAATCTCCTTTTATATACTTATAACTTATAAGTTATAACTTATATATATATATATATATATATATATATATATATATATATATATATATTATAATTTTTAATTTTATATAAGAGTACACAAATATGCCAACTAGAGAAAATATGAATCAGGTTATTCAAAACTTAAAAAAAAAAGAATTAAACTTTTTGTTAAATCACGAAAATGGACTATAGATAAATTTATAAAAATAAACAAAAAAAGTGAATTAGAAAATGCAGGTGAATGTTGTTTGAATGCCTAAACCTTGAAAAATATTTGAAATATGATAATTTGTTAGATCTTAATGACTTAGATTTATTTTCAAAATTAAATATCTTAAAGAATATTATAGGATTGGAAAGTAATAAACAAATTGACATTCTTAATTATATAAAAAGAATAAATTATTTTTTAAATGTATATATAACATAAAATAATGTTAACAATTTCATTATCAGTAGCTGAAATGAATTTTTCAAAACTTAAACTAATAAAATCTTATTTAAGATCACTAATGTCTCAAAAAATTAAATAACTAATTAGTTTTATTGTCTATTAAAAAATATATTTTAAATGAAATTAATTATGATAATTTAATAGATAATTTTGTATTAAAAAACTTGAAAAATAATTTTTAAATAAAATATTATAATTTTAATTATTTTATTAATTTAAAAAAAACTCGCATTTAAATTTTCTTTAAACCCCTTAAATTTTGAGCCACCACTGATTATCTTTTTCATTTAAAAAAAAAATCTAGTTAAAAAGTAAATATAAAAATTCAAGTATCAAAATAAATATATATATAGTTAACTAAATATTCCTATATTACTCTACATCGATTAAGAATTATATTATTCTACATTAGTTTAATCTCTAATTGATGTAAAAGACTCTGTTATATGCCTTTTGAGTTATATGAAAAATATATTATATGGATTGTTATTGATAACCGATGACATCACTTTACGTCCTAAACTATATAGAAGGTTTTTTATACTTCGAGTTAGTAAGAAACATATTATATTAATTATTACTTATAACCTACATAATATCAATCAATGTAGAAATGAATATACAATATTAACAAATGTCCATATTTTATGCATCAATTTTTGAACCTATATAAAATCTATCTCATTTTTTACCTTGTAATATTCACATTGAGTTTCTTATCTATATAAATACATAAAAAGTATTATTCATCAGTACATCATACCTTACCTTCATGCTAAGTCACAGCAAAGATATCTTAAACTTTTTCTTTTAATTAATTGTAACTTATTTCAAACCAGTAAAATGTAAACATGGTTAAGGTTTTTATTTTTTCTTCTTTGAATTTCTTTAAAGTTTTATTTTTTCTGCTCAATTTCTTCAAAGTTGACACTCACTTTCACCCACCACCCTGTCCTACACCTTTCACCGGTCATTACCCTCTCAATAGTCAACAGTCGGCAAACCCTTTTGTTGCTTATAACACCATTCCAATGTGAATAAATCAAAATATACAAAAGAACTTGCTTAAGTCTAAAAAAAAAAGTGATAATAATAAGTAGTACGATTAACTAAAATTCCAAAAGCAGGTTGGTGCTTTAACAACAACATTCCCACACTATCCGCTTAATTATTTTGCCTTTCAAGCAAGCATTTATGAGATTACACCGACCACCACTTCACAGTTACGAGGTTATGAGGTAGACAGAATAACCTTAATCAATGGTGTTTACATAAATATTGAAGTGTTTGTGTTGCAGCTTTGATGATGATGATGATAAAGGTGAAAAGGAATAGTGGATCATAATCTTAAATAGATCCTGTTTGGTTTCAATTGTTTTTCTTATATTTTCTTGTTCAGCATCATTGCTTGTCTGCAAAAAATGGAATGTTATGGTGCTCTGTCCTGCAAGAATAGCAGTAATCTTTGACTACATTCATTCTTTAGTCTTTGTCTAAATTTCCTTTTAAGAATTTTGTTTTATGTTTATAAGAAAGTAAATATTATATTACTAAAAGTACAACACTAATGTTTTTTACTTATTTGACCGAGTTTCTTTTTCAGTTTTTACAATTAAAAAATCTTTACATCCTTTCAAAGTTGATGATGTGAGACGTTGTTGTTTGGTTTCATGAAACACGAGCTCGTAAAACAAGAAAGAGAGACATCAATACTTTTTGCACAAAATATAAAAGAAAAAGTGTTTTAAAAATGTGATGTAATAAATTATGTTGCAATTTTTTTTAAAATTTTGTTTAAAATTAAATAATATATTCATAACCATTATATCTTATAATGGATTAGCATTTTTCTATAATAATAATAATTAAAAATATTATTAAAAAGTAATTTATTTTACTTTTCTTTTTTCATTTTTATTTAATCTAAAAAACTTTAATGTTTCACTTTTCATCATCTAAAGCAAAAAAAATAAAAAAATAAAAAAGTGCCAAACAAAATCAATCTTCTAATATTTAGTAAAGAGACATAATTTATCAAAAAGAAAGTCTAGAGTCATCAAGTAATAAATCATCTTAATTCTATCTACAAAACATTCGAAACATATTCTCTTTATCTTAATTAATATTTGTGTTGTGGAAATTATATATTTCATTGGCTTATCTCCTAAATAAACACATTAAGTAACTGCATTATGTTTCACATAACACTACCTAAACCACAAGTATAGTTAAAACAGTTTTGGGATATTATCATCACATCTAACCTATTGGCCAGTTAATACTAAACTGCACTGATAAAAGGATCATGGACAAAAAGATGCATACTTGTTTCTCCATTTTAATTCCAAACTACACAAAACTGCACCAAGTCAACAAAAATATATATATATATATAACAGATTTAGCTTCATTTAAATCACAAAACATTCAAATATGTCACCAGTGAAAAATCATTTCCATATATGAAACAGATTTACCTTATTCACCTTTTATCTATGTCTGGCAGGGAGAAAGGGTAGACACCTTTGATTTCCCTTTGTTGATCATATAAAAGAGTAATTACATTAACATAATTAAGCTTTGTGGGTTGATGAATTTAAATATGAATTGCTTGTTTAGATGTTAATTATTACTATGATATTAGTTTTTTTTAGTATCTAAGTGTGAGTTTTAAATCTCATATTGAATAAAAATAAGTAATAAAAATAAGTAAGTTAAACAACATATAAAAAAAAAGACTTACAAAACTTAATATCTTAAAATTTTGGATTGAAAGTATTATTATATGTATTGATTCTTGTTTCATTCTCCTCAGATTTTCCAATAATCTTATTGTCAAACACATGTTTAAAAGAAAAAAAAAAGTTTTATATTTAAACAAATTTGAAAACAGAATAGATTGGACCTAAAATTAATATTTTCAGGTAAACATAAATTAAGTTTAAATGTTTTGCAAAATAAATCATGGTGTAAGCCTTTATTTCCATTGAAAATAATGAATTTTTATAACCTTTGTACTATAGAAATAATTAATATTATATTAAAACCCTATACCTATACGTTTGCAGTTTTTTGTATTTTATGAATAAATAGGTTTAATTAAAATATTATCAATGTTATAATATTCATGAGTTAAAGTTAAAAAAATAGAATACATAATATATATACACACGTACACTTTATTTCTCTTTTTTTTAATTGGTCAAACTTACATATAGAACGTCCAGGATGACAAAAGCATCTTTTGAATTTCAAATATAAAACTAAATTATATATTAAAATTAATGCAAATTTCTCTTAATATTTCTTCATGATTTGGATTGTAAAAGTTAGACTTGGGAGTGCCCATGGGAAAGGTTGAAGTAAACATTATTTCTATGGACCAGAAATTTTAATAAGGTTATGTTTTAATCCTAACAAAAGCTAGTCAAATCTTCCATATATAATATACAATCGAGTTAATTCAAAATAAATTGATATTTAAATTTTAATTTTACGTACTGCCAAATCATAAAAGTGTATAAGCTCAAAAACAATAATGATGCTTTATAACATATATTCTAAAGCAAATACTGTAAATGTAAATATAATACTGTCTGATGCTATAGTTATAAAATCTTAATACTTGTTAAAAATATGTTTTTTTTAAGAGAATATGTGACACCAAATTAAAAATGAAAACTTCTTTTCAGTTCCAAGACTAAAATATTCATATAAACTGAACATCTTAATATTGTTATAAACTGAACGTATAACATAATTTATCATATACATATTATTATGCCATTTGTATATACTTTATATTACACAACACTAAATATAAAATTTCCAAAATAATATATAAGAAGCCTAAAAGATTAAAAGAAAAAACTCTTCACCGCTACCTCCAGTATTATTTATTCCTATATCACGTACTATTCTAACACTTCACACAAACACATATAAAAATGAACTAATTATCATACAACATGGTAAACATAAATTATACACATCATATAGTATTTACTATTTACACAATATAGTACATACACATTTGAGACTAAAAGTAAATATAGGGTGAAATCAAATCTTTTACATTCAAAGTTCACCATATTTGGAGGATATATTGTGAAGAAGTGGTAACAGATGTATGAGTTTTTTTTATCAGCTAAAAAAATAATATAAATATATAAAACACAAAAGAATGTTTGTACTCTTATACAAAATAACAAAGATAAGGTGGTTACCAAATACCTACACATCTTAGTCTATAAGCTTATTTTTATTTTATCTCTAATACTTTTAAGTTGAGTATCCAAATATGTTTTTTTTTTTGTTAGTATAGATACAATTTTTTTTTACTGATAAAAAAAAATCTGATTTTCCTTCGTCAGTGTATGTTTTCTAATATGGGAAATTACTGTAAATGCTTAAAAAAGAATATATTTTTATATATAACTTTAACAACATCAGAATAATTAGAATGATTTACTGTAAAATATATTTAAATGTAAATTAAAATAAATATAAGAAGAATAAAAAAAAAAAAAAA
>Ga0209489_107161_pt1 | contig 16975 bp, 10 predicted proteins | sample SiratrowhiteBW_FD_187527 | JGI IMG/M metagenome (GOLD analysis project Ga0209489, IMG submission 187527) | Root nodule microbial communities of legume samples collected from California, USA - Siratro white BW (SPAdes) (version 2) | ecosystem: Host-associated > Plants > Roots > Nodule | place... | reverse complement strand
ACACACACACAAAATTTTAAAAAATACAAAATTTAAAAAAAAAATATTTAAAAAGAGCTAGCAGGTCAGTCCATCCTATAGTAGGACAACAAGTGAAGATAAAACATGTTGAATTGACTTGTTTTTCTATCTTTATCAAGCTTGGAATGATAGATATCTATCTCTAACTTGAAGAAAGCTATAAAGACTTATTGGCTGTCGTTTCTTCTATCCATTTCTTAATCCTATTGTCTTTAATTTTCTATATAATAAGCTTTATGTTGCATATAAGAGTGTGTAAAAAGTAATAATAAGTAGATTAGACTATTCATTATTTAATCATTGTCACATTCATCATCCACTTGTATTTCTAATTTTTTTTTCTTTGTTCTTGACCCAAGTTTTCATATTTTTTTATGACAAAATAAATTAATAGGAAATACGTGTTTCAACCCTAATCTTCATATGATTCTTGGGTCGTTTCAAAGATACTAAAATTGGTTTTTTAAAAGAATAATTGTAACATCCACTTCATTACTATGATCTTATTTTTTTAGTAGATTATTGAGTTGTGATCATTGTACAATTTAATGAAAGTGAAGGACAATATTGACTTTCTCCCTTATTGTTGATGCTTTCATTTGCAAACAATGAATTGTAAGTCCAACACTGGATTGTAAAATTGACATAACGCCTACATACAATTAAATGTGTCATTTCTTATAAAAAAACATTCTACAATGGTACATTTTGGTGCCTCAATTTCTAGTCTTCAGCCTCTTTGCATGAGCAACTATTTATTCTCTTGGTCATATATATGTGGAGAGACTTCTGCCACAACATATGCTCTGGACATCAAAAAGGATAAAAACTCTACCAGCAAATCATGTAGACACTTACACTCTTTCACTCTAGAATGCTTTAGTTAGGTCCTTTGAACACTAAATAATTCATACACCTAAAGTTGCTTGGATGAATTGCATAAATTATAATTAATAAGCAGCAAAATCTAACTTCAAACACTGTATTAGATAGCACATTTGATAAAACTTTAATTTCTCTGAGTTTCACACAAATCTTTTAAGTAAAATATATTATTTTTCATCAAACAGTTAACTTCCCTAATACATTAAACAAATAAAGCACAAAAATGGTGCGGCAAATATAGAGACAGATCTCCCAATTATTTTGAAGGCCCTGCGGAAATTGACACTTTATAGTTTCTAGTTATGATTAAGGTAATAAAAAAGCATAAAGAAAGAAAAACCAAAGACACAAATGATTACATGTCAAAAATTAGCTTTATCATGTTTTGAGTATAGGATATTATGCATCATCTGTAGGTGGAGCCTGCCCAGGATTCAGTAGGCACATTTGACACACATAACCATATAGTCAACCAAAACCTTTCATGATTAAAGAAAAGCAAAAGGAAAGTGAACGTTCCTTTGAACTCATTATATACGTGATTGATTGCAACGGATCAACACAGAAGAAAAAAGCCATGTTGTAATTAACTGTATTGTAGGTTTATTAGAATGCCAGAGTCAACACAGATCATGATGCATGTCTAATATTGGGATCAATACCTAGCTAGAGAAGGTTAGAAAATAAGGACAATTAAAGCAGCTAGGAATCTGGCACAGTTCCTGACTTCTATGTCAAACTGCTTTCACACTACTGCAACTTACTGTTTTTCTTTTTTTTCTTTCCTCAAGCATGTATTAATTTAAAGACTTTTTTTCTCACAACATGGAGAGAAAATTGAACATATGTCTACCTTTTCTTTACCTTAGAAACAACGAAAGAGGGTTGATATCACTGCCTCACTTCCCATACATATTACCAATTAAAATACACACACCAAAAGGTGGAAAATAGGTAGCTTATATAGCTCTTTTAGTTGAAATCATCATTTTCTCCTGGATACAGTAATCTGAAGTCTGAAACTACATCCAAAAAAAAATTGAACTTTTCATTTTTAATTTGTATATTCTTCACAAAGTATCACCAATATGGATATAATATGTACCAACTATCCTTATTGCTAAAGAAAAGGATAATCATAGCCATGTCATCTTGTTCGGTAGTCTACGTATGAGCAAAAGTTATATATATCGGAGCATAATGGCTGTTGTAGTTAAAACTCATCAAAATATTTACGCATTGTGGAATAATTGAACAAGATACAAGATCAAGAGACAGAAAAAAGAAGAAATATAGCAAATATGGAGATTTTATTAAAATAAGATCAGTAGAAAGCTATGCTTTTACATTCTCATACCTTACTCCAGGTATGGTGACACTTCAACTCAACACACTCATTATTCAGAAGTAGTAATCTATTGACTCATCTGCAAGTTAAGCTATAGCCTAACAGTAAAGGTAAAAAAAAAAAAAAAATCTGAATGAACTTCACAGCATGCATGACATCTAGCACTGGCTGCATATAGTTGTATGCATGGTTGCACACTCTTGAAAACACCATAAAAGAAAAAAAAAAGTGCACAAAGAACAAACCAATATACTAATTAAGAAGCAAAAAACATTCGGACCAGGAGTGCATAATTCCCCATGGATGGAGTTTAGGTCTTCTATTTCATGGCTGTTGTTAGCTAATAGAGACCTAGATTAAGGAAACCTCTGCTGCAGACTCTTCCCATGACGAGCAAGGCATGCAGTGCCATTTTATATCTTGCATAAGAGAAAGATGAATGTATGAAACCTCACAGAGGTGAAGGTGAAGGTGAAGATGTTGAGAGAGTATATAGAAGACATTGTTGAACTTTAACCAAACAAAATGGTTAAGAAAAAGGAGGAGGAGGAGAGAGAGGACAAGAGAAAGAGTCATGTGGTAGAAACAAATAGAATAGAGAGACATGTTTGATCTGTGTGAAAGTATGAATATATAAGAAGACACCAGAGATCATGTTTGTGTATATTGAGATGCAGAAAAGCGGCTGTGTGTGAGGCAGTGTACTGAAACATTGCATTGTGATTCACGCATAGTGTAGAGGAGAGAGCCTATGTTATATTCCCGCATGCAAAGGTTTTCTCTTTAATGTACAGTGGGGGCACGTTTCCACAAGGGAGAAAAAGGAAAGCAGAAAGGGGTGTTAGACAGTGAAGGGTGTTGAAGATTGAAGCATTCTTTTTGTTGGCAAAGTTAACAAGTTGTATCAAAGCCTGCACCCCTCCCCGAATGGGTCTTTGTCTATGGTGGTTCAAGTTTTGGCTTTTCTTTCCTTTTTCTTTTGGTCGGAACTGTCCAAAAAAGTATTATAATTTTTGAAACCGCTTTGCTTATAAGTGCTTGCTGCACCATGTGGGGCTTGTCTGAAAACTTTTTAAAGAGATTTTTGCGCATAGTGATCTTCGCCTACCTGCTGTGTATATGGAATTGGTGAATACTTTGTGGGGGAATATGATGTGTCTGCACATGTCAGTGATAACCCTCTTTCACAATTGTAAAAGAACAAAACACACCAACTACTGAAAAAAGGAAATACCTGCACATGGATTAAGTCCATAATTAATAACCAAACATTTTTTAAGGATAGTCTTGCAGTTAAATAATTGTAGTTTAAGGATCTGGCCCAACCATATGCTTTGTTTTGAACTCTTTACAACTTAAGGTGGCCAAATTCCAATTATATTTATGCACGTATCTGCACGTAAATTAATTTAGCTTATGCATCAAACCAAAGAATGTTCTTTATGAGTTAAGAATGGTGTTAAAGAGAAGTGAAAGCATATAAAATACTGCATCGATAACATGGATCTTCATGTGACATAATGATTACTTAGCAGTATGTGTGTGGGATCCGATAATTAGTATTTATCTACTAAGGTTTCATATGATGACATATTTATTATTCAAGATTCAAAGAAAGTCTGTGGTACTTCCTTGGAGCATGAACTTATCCGATTCTTTCCGAATACTTAGTGTTGGAAGCTATTAGGAAGTGACAAATTCTTATGGGAAACTATCTTTAAGAAACTACTTATTGAGATGGTTGTGTTTTTGTATTGAAAAATTTGATTGGAACATCAAGGTTTTGGGATTAATTGTGACTAAATTGTTTGCATTCATCTATAATCTTTTGCAAAGGTTAAATTCCTTATTTTGACATATATATACTTAGAAAAGATAATGTTGTCATAGCTGCTTAGCATGCATTAATTTCCGTAAAACTAGGGTTACTACTGTCCTAGCATGCCACAACTGTGTCCTTTTCTCGGGAAATGACTATGATATAAAAACTTAGCTTGAAAGGCAATTTTCATTCAGGAGGCTTAATATGTATACAAATTAAGACGCAATAAGGCAAGTTAGCCACGTGTTGATATTTTAAGAGACATGTTAAGAAAATTCGATATTAGTAATTTGTTAATAAATTTATGTATAATATTAAAATATTATTATCAACTCAGTTAAATTTTTATCTGTGGTTAAACAGTGTCTTTTATTTATGTCAACACCAATCTTGTACAATTAAGTTGTTAATATCAGAAAGACAAGTATATATAGACTAGACAAGTTTGAGCACCCATTGAGTATTTGTATGGGAAATACATTTATAAAAGATAAAATTGTTTACACTTCAAAATATTTGTAAACTGTCATCAAATTAGAATTTTTTTGCTTCAAGGGTAATTTTCTTTTTAAAAAAACTAAAATGTATACTTTTTAAATAAATTAAAAAATATAAATAAGTAATATTAAAACACAAATTGGATTTTAATGTTTACAAAACTCGAAATAGTATTTAAAATAGGGCTTCTATATTAAGATTTGTGGAATATATTTTAATGCATGTGATTCACCCATTCCTAGTAATTATTCAAAATCTACTTACTTATTTTGTAACTTTTAAACAAAATTAGCATTGAAATGTAAGGAAAAAAAACACACATCCAATAATAATTTGGCATCTACAGAAATTATTGACTTGCTCCTAGAGGTGCATCAAATAAAATTGATGAGATATCGAGTGGGAATACTAGAAAAAAGGTTTTTTTTTTCATGTATAAATATAATAGAAATTTCTTCTTTAAAAGGATTTACACTAGGCGATCTTCTAAATGCAATTGCTTCTTGCACCTCTATATTTGCTTCTTACACTCGATTAAAAATTGATAATATTAGAAACGTTCTTAACAGAATATTTAAAGGGAGAGTAATGCAATGGTGCTGCCAAGTAGTGTGGATATTCTCCAGCAAGCGGGGTAGTGCGTGTTGAAAAAAGGCTTCTCTAACAGTGTCATGGTGAGTGAGGGGATTATGTTTTCGCATTACTAGGGAGTGCAGAGTTGATATAGGATTTTTGCGATTTTTGTATCATGAAATTGGATTCCGAAAAATAAAATCCATAATGGATAGTAGATAGTAGAGTGTGTGAAATGAGTTACGAAAAACGTTTTCAGATTTTTATATTACGAAAAATGTTTTTCCAAAAAACAGGGGTAAGGACAAGTGTTTACCGCATTTTCCAAAAGAGAACTTTCATATTCTAGAAAACGTTTTTTGAAAGTCATAAAGTGAGTTACCGAAAAGCTTTTCCATAATTCTTATGGAAAATGTTTTCCAGAATAGGAAAGTTCTCTTCCCGAAAATGTTTTCTGAAATACAAGAATATAAATGTCTATTTCCATATTATAATGGATACAGGAAGCAAATATGGAGGTGTAATAAACAATTGTCTCTTTTAAAAACATCTATACCTCATTATCCAGCCCACCATGTCTCAAACATGCGTAGAATTTGTTATACTCGGCAGATACTTCCAAATATTTCTTACTTTTATTTTCATTTTAAATAAAATTATTTAAAACAGTTATGTAAAATATAAATTCAAGTAAAAAATTATTTTAAAGCACAGTTAAAAAAAATTATACAATAAAATATTAATTCAAATATATTGGAACAAATTTAAATGACTTCCATCACAAAAATTAAGTTTTAAAAAAGTAATCCTTTTATAAACAACTTCAATTTATAGGTCTATATAAAAAAATAACTATATAAAATCAAAATTTAAATAATTCTTCAATGATCAATAACTTAATTTTTATCACTTGAATTTTTAAAATATTCAGATAAACTTTACTAACAGGTAGGGAAGGGGTTGCGTGTGTGTGTATATATATATATATATATATATATATATATATATATATATATATATATATATATATATTTGTAAATTTTATTTTGCATGTATTTAAAAGTATTTTGTTTTTCATTCCTATTCATGACAACAATATCTATTAACTTTTAAAAACGTTGAAAGCAAGAATATTTTAACGATTTGAGTAAAATTGATAAATATCAAATGAGTTGAAAGTTGAAAAAGAGTATAATGATGAAAAAAAAAACTTTTTAAATGAAACAAAATTAAGAACTAAAAATAAGAATAATTTTAAGTTAGCTACTCACTGAATATTAATATTCAAATATACTCACCTAACAAGTAAATATAAAATATAAATAAAAAAATTAGTAAAATTGATCAAATTTTTATTTTAAAAACAATGTAATTCAATAAAATTAAAGATTTATATGTTTAGGGTTTTAGATATGTAATTCAATAAAAGAAATATGTAATTAAAATTGTGATGAGATAAAAAAAATACTTTAAGTAAATTTTGTAAATATCAAATGAATCTCACAATTAAAAGATAATGCGTAACAAAAAGAAAAATTCTTTAAATAAAACAAAAATACCAATACTAATACTAAAATATTTTTTTAAATTAGCTAATAAATTAAAAGGTTTCAATAATTTAAACAATATATATATATATATATATATATATATATATATATATATATATATATATATGAACAGAACATACGCATATTTATTTAAGTACTCAATTCAAAAAGTCAAATATATCTCATTGAAAAACTTTCTATCAAAACTAAAATAGACCAATGAAAAGATGTTTCTTCTCTTACCTGATAAGAGATTTAATTATATTGAAAAGACTAAAATTCAAGTCATGTAACATATTCTAACAGTATTAATCTAATAATAATTTTATACAAAAACTCATCTTACTCTATAATTTGACTTTAAGAATAAAACTCATCTTACCAATATTTATACCTCATTGAAAAAATTTCTATCAAAACTAAAATACACCTATGAAAAGAAGTTTCTTCTCTTACCTGATAATAAGAGATTTAATTATATTGAAAAGACTAAAATTCAAGTCATGAAACAGATTCTAGCAGTATTAATCTAATAATAATTTTATACAAAAACTCATCTTACTCCATGATTTGACTTTAAGAATAAAAGCAAATTTAATTGGACATAACCAAGGGTTCTCCATTCCCTACTCATCGGTAGATTTAAGGTATACCATTTATACCGCCGCTAGTACTAGATACTAAGCCTTGTTAATTACCAGTAATAATAAATAAGCATCGCTGCTGCATCAAACATGTGTCGCACTAAAATACAGTAGATGCAATGGTTACACTTTTGATTTACACATTTTAAATTGAAAATTTAGTTATTTTGGTCAGGAAGCTCAGAACGCTCCCTCTTTGCTGTTTCTACCATTGTACATAAGAACTTAATAGGGTTGCAATCAAAAGGATTTGAAAGTGCAGCATGTGCTAAAAATGGAAGCTTTCTCAAAGACCTTCCACTCATTCCCTGTAAACAGATCAAACTCATCAGTTAAGATTAAAGGTCAAACAAAAGATTAATAATGTCCAACATCCATAACAAATATTTTTCCCTACCTCACATGCCTCCGCTGTTTCCAATAAGTGCTTGCACAGTTGCATGAATGTATCACCCTCATCAAAATCTGGAGCGTTCAACTTATCCTTTGCAGATGCGTAATTTGGAAGCATGACATTTTTGCAATCCTAAAAGTCAGTACGATTAGCCAACATACTAAGATGCCAAAATGTCTGAATCGGAATAAAGATTATTTTTGTCTGGATCGGAATAATGATTTCAATATTAATGACTAGTTTGTAATGATAGATGGACAAGATAGAGAACTCTCTGCACCTGTAAACTAGTCAAGATCCCTGTACGTATCAGTTCCTGCAAGCAGGACCTTAATATTTCGTACCGAGCTTGAAGAGTTGGGGGACCAACATATGCTTTGATATCAGCTCGATCGACAAAAGCAATGTCTGCAATAAAATTGATAAATCTGTATGATATACAACATTTGAAATGCTTTTTAATGAAATTTATGGAGGAAGTGAATACTGAAAAAACTACTTAACAAGAATTTTATAGGAATGATGCTCCCACCTAATGGGAAAAGGCTGCTGTTGTGATGTTTTACATTGGGGTGATGCTAATTTCGGATCTTGAAATAGTATTGTTTTTTACTATTCTGGTAACGAAAGTCAGTGCTTTATTTTATAACAACTTAAGTCTGATGTCCCAAAGAGGTGCTTGGTGAGGAAAAAAATATTCGGTACTGGCTACCAATTTCCACCGTGAATCATGATAAAACAAAGAAATGCACTAACTCCACATATTGTAAAGCTACACCACTCTTCACTTGTGAGTAGACAGACATATTATAAGCTAATCAGATGAGAATATTCAAATTTATCAGAGAGCCTGCTATAACTTATAAGGAAACAAATCGAATAAATGAGAAACTAAGGCTTACCAATAGCTGCAGTTATGTTGGAAGTGGTTAGAATTATCACATTAGGAGATGATTTTAACTTGTCCATCTGAGTTAGTAATGCATTGACAACCTGAAATTCCGTATTCAGATTGAACTTACGTTAGACAAACACCCAAGAACAAAAGCCAACACCTCTGAATTACATTTTAAACAATCTAAAACAGTTTCACAAAATAGTGGGGACGGGGGAGTGAGTTTATTCCTATTGATAGGATGGGGTGAAGTATTTTACCCGAATAGAATCAGAAGGTTCAGAACCAGATAGGGCAGCTTTTCTAGCAGCAGCAAGACTTTCGACTTCATCTGCAGGATCATAAGCACATAATCAAGCAGACATAGGAGAAAAATACATGACCAATAAGTTGGAATTTATCCTGTTATCTTATGCCTCACCAATCAATACAAATACAAGACTGCTTTCTTCCTCTACCATTTCTTGAATCTTTTGGAAAAGTTTCGCTACCTAGTAGAAAACAAAGAAACACAATTGCACACTTGATAACCATACAAAAATAGTTCATGTATAGTAAGTAACTTGGTAAGTATACAGGATAGTTAAATTTGACAATTTGACTTATCAAATCCTTGATTTAAAATTCCATAAATTCCTATGTTGTTTCAGTTAAGTGATACTCAATATGCAGGACTCTTGGATTATAGTTAAGGGAAAGAACTTCTTTAGTTTATAAACTCACTAAAGCATTGGTATCAAACTAAAAGGACAGATAGTGTAAGTGGCTTAATATTGCACAATAGTTTCCCAGTATCTCTACATACAACAAAAAAGAATTATCTCACTAGATGAGATTGACAACATAGATCACATAACATCATTCAGTTTGGTTAAAGATCAAGTAGTAGCTCAGCTTCTCTGTTTTTAAAATGGAGACTAGTCAACTTGATTAGTGCATAAATCAACAAGAAAAGGAACAATATGGGTTTTAGGAGAATTACAAGAAACATGATAAGAAAAAATAACCTCTTTACTCAAAAATAATTCTTTTTTTTTTCTTTCTTTAGTATTTCATGGACTCGGATTTTAGGATTTGTTTACTTTTCTAGATGTACTTCCTTTTAATTTTAATCGTAGCTTGGACTTGTTAATTGGACCTCAATTGAACATATTCAATCAAGGCATAAGAAGTGAGAATTCTCGGACAAACAAGACAAAACACCTTGATAGCATGCATAAGGCATGCTACACACACAAGGAAAGCTTTTTCCAGGAAACGAAGAAAGTGTGTATATGGTACGCTCATTCCTTAAATATTCTAAAACCATTTTTAAATTTTGAATTCGCCTCCTATTGTTGCCATGACAAAACTTATGGCTATATATACTATATAGCCCTATTGTATCATAATTTCACACTTTTGAATGAATTGAAATTTCTTTGAAAAATTGTGAGAGCGTTCTGGAGAGTGTGATACTCTGTCTTAAAAGTCTTCGAAGTTCAAGTGGTGATTCATCCTCTCACTTATCTTGAGTTTACTAAAGTGGTGTTCTACATTTCTTTTCCTATTCCATCTTTTCTGTTTTGCTTCTCTTAATTTTGGCATTGCTTTAGATACTATTTTCTTATGTTCTTGAATCCATAATTCGAAGCTAAGCATGAGCATTCTCATGTAAAGGCAGAGGAGATTCAATTCTTTTAGATGTCATCTTATAATCACGTCGAGCTAATTGATTCACTCTCATTGCCAAACGGATTTTATGGATTCTAGGAGAGGAGTCACTTACGTAGAAGATCACCCTTCCATACTTCTATACGAGGTTCCATCATAACTGCAAGCCATCTATTTCTAAATAGTTGCAGGACCATTATCTATTCCAATGAACTGGTATTAAGTACAAGCTGCTAACTGCCACTTCACCTGTGTGGTCCTAGTATATCTGACTTAGTTGTAGAAACTAAAATAAAGTATGAACATTGCATAATACGTACTGCTTTAATTATTTATTGGTTTATATTTTTATTTGTTTGTTTCTTATCATACTATACCCTAATCTGTAAAATTTTTACCCACCTACCCAATACTATTACCCGGATTCATGCTCCATAACTGCAATTATATGGTTCAATTCCAAAGCAACAAAACAACAAAAATGATGGTTGCAAGTCTATCCACTTTTGCTAGACATACTAGTTCTAGTTTACTTTTCTTTTCCGACTGCACTGTGACTATGAACTCTACTTTGTCCTGAGGTGATCCTAAAATGAACTAAATTTATGTTAGATACCCTCCAAAACAGAACTATTACTCATTATTATCACACAAACAATACTACGAAGTCCAGGTGAAAAATGAGAAAAGGATACTTATAATGAAGTTTTATAATAAAACTTTGTCAAGTAGAAAATCCATATCCATCATGTGAAGGTATAATCACATACAAATAATTATGTCCAGTGATATAGGAAAAGATCTTGAAAACTACCCAAACTCAGAAAAGAAGTTTTGACTTTTGTTCCCTTTTCCTTAATGCAATTCTATGCTACCAAATAGTGGGTGTTCCTAGCTTGAGTCAACTAAATCCTTTGATCTCATTCGATATAAACTTGAAGGCAACAACTATAAATACATGAAGTTTTATGCTTCGAGCATATTACTTAGCAGGAAGAAATCTTGACTGTAAACCCACCAACCAAAATTGAAGCCAATATGTAATGAGAGCATGAAATATGAATTACAGATAAGTCAATAGGCAAGTCTACTACACAGAAAGTTTCAGATATGCATACCAGCTTGCCGCTTTCAGAGAACCATTTACTGAACAAAGAATGTGCATTCACTTCAATAAGCTGGGACTGAGGGTATCTGAATGGGGAAAAAACAGAAAAGTTAATTCATGTTACCTTTATTCACTAGTTTTCATTGGAAAGTATTGGTAGAATATATATATAAAAAAAAAAAAAAAAAAGGTATTGATGATATATTAGTGCACCTTGAATTGAATCGAATTGCTAATTTCTGAGCTAATGCTTTACATAAAGATGTCTTTCCAGTCCCAGGAGGTCCATGTAACAGAATTATGCTGCAAATATATAAAGGTCTCTAAAGTATTAAGATATGTACATAGTTCAATCATCTAGGTTTGTAATTCAACTTCCCGTTATTGCTTCGACAAACAATTTTACTTAAATAGCATCAAAACTAAATAGAAAAAGTAGAAACATGTTTTTCTTTAACTTTTCTACAAGGAAAATAGCCTACATGATATTATTTAGTTCTTAACTGTTCACTTTCAGCAGTCAGAATCTAAAAAGAAGAGCAAAACAAATTATCGGCCAGCCGTCACAATGTTCTTGATCATCTTCTTTTGTTGTAATTTTTCAAAAATTTGATAGTTTCTAATGTTTGCAAGGAATTCGATAAAGATTTCAAAGTTTTGTTTATCATAGTTGCGTATGCTGCAAACTTTTTCTTGTCAACAAATCTATAAAGCAAGTCCTAAAACAAATCAGCTGTTATACTGAGTTGCTTTTCAGGTGTCCAGAAATCAAAGTTTGCTCAGTATATCATGAAGCACCATAATGCTTATTGTCTGCCAGGGAAGACATCGGACATGAAAATATCAGGTCTTGCAAGCAATTGTAAAACAAAGTTTCAGAATTGAAGACCATAATTAAATAAATATTTCCAGTTCTTACCGATTCCATGAAACCAGGAATGGATCAACCCCTTTTTCAGTAAAGAGCAAAGCACTTGCTGCATAGCGTAATAACCGTTGCTTTAGACCAGATTCATATATTAAGCTGCAAACACATTGGTTGATATTGCAAGGTAAATGATTTAGAATTTTATAGTTAATCGTTAGAAAAAAAATAACAGTATAGAATTAGAACAGGAAAAGCATAAATAACTAAAAAGTAATAACCTTTCCCACATGCCATCAAATTCTTTTGCAGGAAGAATCCATTCATTGAAGCTAGAAGACTGCCCATCAGAGCTTATATCCTCACATGGACCTTCCTCGCTAAGCTGAGAAAGCAAAATTCAGACAAAGAAATATTCACTTCAAATGGCACTTCCAAAAGAATAGTATAACAGTGCTTTATTTTTCAAAGTGCACTCTTCTCTCTTTAGAGGAGCTAAATCTATCCTTTTTCATACTCACAAGGATATGACAACCAGGGAAAATGAGACTGAGACCAACAGATAGGCAATAAAATCAAGTCAGCAGTATCACCTGAAAAACATGTACAATAGGCTTGACTTGCCAGAACAAAAGAACATCATCATTGTGCCTCCCTTCATCTACAAAGGAGTTACATTTTACAGAATCAGAAAAGCGGCCTTAGAATGAAGCATAGTCCCTCTCTCTCCATTCAGGGAATTACTATTCAACACAATTTTGCGAAGTTGTTGTGCCAATTGCTAAAACACTCAATCCAACTCACATTGAGACCAAAAGTCTTTTTATGCAATTTCAGATTTTAAAGAAAAGTAAAAGAAATCAAATTAAGTTCCAATCATTCCTAACTATTCCTAAACCCTAAAACAAAAAAGTCACACACCAGTATCACATCCGCAAACGCAAATTCTTTCCACGTTATCCGCGAGAAACGCCTCATCAAGAGGCACCGGAATGGGTCCATCGATATAGCTCAAATTCCTCTTTTCAAGCATCCTGCTAAATCGAGAACCGCATTAATCACAATTTGGAAAAAAAAAAAAAAAAAAAAAAAAAAAGAAACGAAAACTTTAATTTGCAAATTGGCAAAGAAGGGAAAGGGGTTACCCTTCAACTGCGGAACGCACATCTTCGATTTTAGCGGTGCTGGAAGGTTTTAGGGCTACCTCGACTAGAAGCAAAGAAGAGTGATTAAAGAAAGAGGAAGATGAGATATGAGAATGTGTAGAGTAGAGAGAGTGAGAGGGAAAGTACCAGGGACAAGAATTTTGTCCTCGGGAAGTGAGTTTTGGGGAACAGCGCCATTTTCGTAGGTTGTGAGCTCTGTGTCCATGGGAGCACTCATGTTGTCGCTTCAAACTGAAGTTGTGGAGTGATGAAGAAGAGAAGGGTTTTCTTTCAAAATGAGCGGGAAAAGCCCAGTATGAACTCAACACAATCTGAAAGTAACATGTATTTTTTAAGCAATATTTTATCTAGAACTTTTTCTTTTTAAGCTTAATCTAGTTTTATTTTTTTTCACTCACATTTAAAAGTCTCTGACTTGTTTTCCTTGTTCTAATATAATGTATCAAAATCAATTCAATTTTAGTTAAATTTGATGTAAAATTACTACTTTTTTCACTTATTCAAATTTTAAAAATATTTCACTTTCATCTAACCAATAAAATAATCAAAATATAGATCATTTTTTATTTTCTAAGCTCTCATTTTTATATCAATTTCTCATATTTCAATCACTACCGATTAATTTACCAAACATTATACACTTCAAATAGGTACTACTAGAGGGCAATCTTGTGAAAAAGATCAATAAATTGTATTTGAATATCAAACTCCATTATTTTCTACTCAAATTCAATAATTCAAAAGTATGGACTATAATAAAAAAAAGTAATTAAAAAAAATAAGAATGAGGTTCACTACATGCAACACTATAAAATAGTCAATTTACGTCACCCATTCTATGTTGGTTGAAAAAATTGACACAAAAATATAGGATGATATTTTTTAGAAAAGACGAACTTTTTTTATATTAGTTAACCTAATATTAATGTAGAAAGTTTGCTATATAACTATGGTTTGTCTTCTTCCTCACCTTTTATCAGAAATATTAGTGTTTTTGAATTATGTTTTAGAGACTTCATTTATGTTTTATATTGCTATATTTTTGTAGCTATTACTTCCATTCTTTTTTTACTTAGTTTTACACATTGGACATTTTTATCTCATTATCTTCATTTTGTTGTTCAAATATAATCCATGGTTGATTTTTGAAGATTTCAACCAAAGTCATATATTCGTTCTTTGATTGTTGATATTAAAATTTTGGAAAAATTTCAAAACACAAACTAAAGTGTTTCAAATTAAAAAAAAAATGAATGTCTCGTTTATTTTTGATATTTTTAAAATGTTAGAAATTATATGAACTAAATTATTTTAGTGTGTATGAATAAATAATTTAAGTCTTATGAGCAAATTTTTATAGTGTTTAGAAAAATGGGGAATAAATTATAAAAGTTTCTTGGAATCTTTTAAATTATTTAAAATTAATGTAATTAAATCATTTTAACTTCAAAATATGTATGTGTTTTATTGATGTTGTGCATTTATTTTATTAAGTTTATTTATATTTAAATTGATATTTACCTACATATTAAACAAATATTAGTTTTTCATTGATATTTAGTATGAATGATTGAATATTAATTATTTGTACTAAATCTTCAATTTTATTTAGATAATTTGGATAAAATATGTTTCATAGTTGGTTAATATATAAATATTAAGTTTAACTTTAAACTTAATAAAATTTTAGTTTGAAGCATTTTGTGTTGTTTTTCATTGACTATGATGCATTATAAATTATCACTTTTCATTTCATATGTTTTAGAGATGCAAAATGTTAACAAAATTTTGTAAAATTTAAGATAATTGAGTTAATTTTACGTATTAATGAATTATGAAAAATATTTTTCTAAATAGATAAGGTCTTACCTTTAAATTATAGTAAAAATCACATTATATAATTGATGATAGTAGAACTTTTAACATACATAATTAAGTCAAATTTGAATGAATTCATATCATATTAGTTAAAAGTATGAAAAGAAAGTTGATGGGTTTTTATAATTTGTTCAGCAAAATGAAAAATCTATTAAAGGAACATATTATTGTCCATGAATTAATTGTTTGAATTAGATGTGTTATGATATTGGATACCTATTTTTTTTTTGGAGATTGTCAAAAAGTTATATATTGTAAACATATGACAAGGGGAAATATTAGATATGCCAACTATAACAAACAACAAAATTTTATCAAAATATAGACGATCATTTAGAGAAAATGATGTAATGTTAACATTATGCATTGTATACGATTCTTTAAAGTCTAATTTGCAACAATCATTATATTTACGAACCAGTGATTTTACAAGATTGTTTTCGACTTAGGGTTATTCAATTTAAAAAGAAGAAGTGTACGGATAGATAAAATATTTATATAATTATTGCAGTTGTTTAAGAAAATGCTTCCATAAAATACACATTACTTAATTATAAAATACACATTACTTAATTATTACTATGAGACCAAGAAAATAAGAGTTATAAATGAAGATTTTACATATTAAGACATATTAAATAAACAATAAAATTATAAATAGTATATCTCTTTTAAAATCATCTTTAGTTTTCTAGACCTAGAAATGTACACAGGTGTATACATCAATTTAATATACTTGAAAATTATAAAAGAAATTTTTAATTGAAGCTATTATTTATTTATTTTATAAATAACTTACATTAATATTTTTTTATTTTATATTTATCTCTCTTCCTTTTAAAGAACTAAATTGAAATTTAATAATAATAAATGAAAAACCTATTATTTTATCCGATTACATATGTCAATTTAGTGACCTTTATTGATGGGTGAAGGTAAAAAAGGTCACATGGTCAAAAAGTCCGCAAGACCAAAATGGAAACAAAAACCTTTTGGGTCAATTGCATCCCATAGGCCATTTTTAATTAAAAATAAATAAAATAAGTAAAATTAAATAAAAAAAAATCTTCTCTAAAAATGAGAATTATGAGAAAACATTTACTTAAAAAAATATTTTAAAACAATTATTAATTTGATCTAATATTTTGCTAGTCACTACATTATATTTTAAATTGTTAACATTGACATTATGCGTTCATATGGGATTAAAAGAATTGAAGAAAAAAATCCACAAATATTTTTTATCATTTTTTAATCCCAAATTTAAGTATCTTATAAAAAAACACAAGAAATTACTATAAATATAACTATTAAAATAAAACTTAAATTAATTGTTTACTATTTAGTATAAATAAAAACGGAATTATAGTATGAAAAAGAATATTAAAACTACACCATAAAATAAAATCTAAATATATGATATTAAATCTTTGCAGGGTAATAGTAAGTTTAGTTGTCTACCCTACTTTTTTTTACAATGGATTTTGGGTTGATCTCACACTTTTTTATAGGGTTCTGGAGTGATTTACGTTATCCATCTTGTATTTTAGTTCAACCAAACTAAATTACAAGTCTTAAAATTATAAAAAGGAATATATATATATATATATATATATATATATATATATATATATATATATATATATATATATATATATATATATATATATATATA
>Ga0209489_107159_pt1 | contig 16990 bp, 15 predicted proteins | sample SiratrowhiteBW_FD_187527 | JGI IMG/M metagenome (GOLD analysis project Ga0209489, IMG submission 187527) | Root nodule microbial communities of legume samples collected from California, USA - Siratro white BW (SPAdes) (version 2) | ecosystem: Host-associated > Plants > Roots > Nodule | place... | reverse complement strand
AGAACTTTTTATCAACATGTTTAGAGATTTTTCATTTGTATTTGAATGAGATAAAACTTTTCTAAGAGCGATATTTTCAGTAATAATATCATCAATGTTTGTCTCATTTGATTCAATAGGCTTTTTTTCTAATTTTTCTTTAATTAACACAAGTTCTTTTCCAAGTTTTTGAGATTTGTGTTCTGAACTGCAAGGTCCCTTTTAAGGTTCTTATTTTCACTACACAATCTTTCTTTCTCTTGGAGAAGCTCTGTATTTTTGAGAGAAATACCATTTAAACTAGCTTTCTCTTGTTGTATTAATTCAATTTCTTTGCAAACATTTTTATATTTTCTTTTCATGGTTTTATATGCAGATGCAATCATACCATTATTAGATATTGCTTCTTGATAAGCTAAATGTAAACTATCAATATCAGTAAAATCTACCTCATTATCTGAGTCCTCTGACATAAAGTTATCTGCCACATCAGTCATGAGACCTATGTTTGCCTCTTCTTCATAATCAGAACTGGACGAATCCAAATCCTCCCAGGTTGACATAAAACTCTTTTTCTTTTTGGAGAATTTCTTCTTCTTTTCTTTCTCCTCTTTTTCTTCAACCTGATCAGGATAGCAGATTTTCCTTTCATCTTGCTCCTTGCCACTTTTAGTCCTGAACCTTCTTTCCTTTCTCTTGCTCTCTTTCTTTCTCAACAATCTTTTGATCTTGTTGGTGAGGATAGAGATCTCATCATCAGACTCTGTATCATCTGATGTATTTCTATATCTTCATAAGCTTCGGGTGATACCTTTTTCTTTACATTTTTCTGAGATGATTTCAAAGTCAAAACCTTCCCCTTTGTTGAACCTGCATCATTTTGTATGACCTGCTCATATATAGTAAGAATACCTACCAATTCTTCTAGGGGCATGGCCTCAAGATCTTTAGAAGTTCTGAGAGCATTTTCTTGAGATCTCCATTTAGCAAGTAAAATTATGAGAATTTTATCATTGATTTCATATTGACTAACAGTTGACCCTAAGGATTTTAGGATGTTTAGGATAACTTGCAAACGAAAAACCATAGATTGTATAGATTCATGATCTTCAATAGCAAACATTTCATATTGACGTTTAAGCATAGTCAATTTATTTATTTTTACTCTTATGAACCTTCATATGTGAGAGCAAGTGTATACCACATCTCCTTAGCGCTAATCATGGCATGCACCTTTGACATTTCTTCATCGGATAAAACACATTATAATATGTCTAGCTTTAGCATTATTTTGACAGACATGCTTTTCCTCCACAGGAAGCAATTCTCCCGATTTATCAATCAATGTAGGTATGCCATTTTTAATAATATTAATTAACTCCATACAGTTATATTAAATGAAGCCAATCATCCTCATCTTCCAAAGCCCATAATTTTGGCCCTTCAACAAGGGTGGTCGACCCACGTGTAGTCCGTCTCCGTCCATTGAGTTTAGGATCGTGCCTAAAGTCTTGTGAAGAAATAACCTCTGAGGTTAGCTCTGATACCAACTGTAGGAACAACTGGCTCTAGAAAAGGGGGGTTGAATGGAGCCTGAACTCAATTCGCTATAAATAGAAACCACCAACCAAGGCAAAAATATATAATCACAAATAAAACAGTTTTATACTAGTTCACCCTAATCTCTTGGGCTACGTCTAGTTCTTCCTCGAACAAACTGTTCAAGAGGTTCCATTATTCAGTCAATAGTTACAATGAGTACACAAACCCCTCCAGGTTACAACAAGTACACAAACCTCTCCAAGTTATCACGAGTACACAAACCTCTTTAGTTTATACCAGTCCCAATCTCTCCCTGAGATCAAGACCATCTCAAGAATTAAAGAAACACTCTCAAAAGAGAGAACAATGAAAGCTCACAAGGGTTTACTTCACAATGGTGAAGAATTACACAATAGTTTCACACAACCCAAACTCTATATGCTCTCAATAGCAAATTGACAATAGACACTCAGTATATTTTTTTATTATATGATGTATTTCTATTTTTGCTTCATATTCTGTAACTTGAAATTGCTCCTCTATATAGCTTTTTAGAAACTAGCCGTTGGGATGCTTGAACAAAGCAATCTTGGCCTTCTGATGTATGGAGCTCAAACTGAAAATATTTCTCTAATTTTTATACTGCATTAAACTTGATTAAGTATGTATAAGAAATAATTTAAAATAACATAGAGAAATTATATCTGGAATACTCATCAATAATTTGAATAATTTCTATTATGAACAGATTTGAACATTAAAGCACATCATGATATAAAATCAATTAATCATATCTAAATACTCTATAATAATTTGAATAATTTCCATTATAAACAAATTTGAACATTAAAGCACAATATGATATAAAATCAATTAATCACATTTAAATATTCCATAATAATTTGAATAATTTTCATTATGAACAAATTTGAACGTTAAAGCACATCATGCTATAAAATCAATTTAAATCAAATCAATATCATAAAAATAAATCAATATCATATCATGTGTCTGCTACTTTAATAATAATAAATAATAATAATGTTAACTGCACAATGTATATAAGTCATCAAATATAGATGTATACTTGAGTTTTGTTATCATCAAAACTTTATCAAATGATTTGATCCTTTAAAAAGACTTTAGACCGTCTAATGTTCAACAAATATAATTCTTTGTTTTTCATTTAATAAAAACTATATAAACCGTTAGAGACACTATCTTACTTTTGTCTTAATTTGTTAAGATGTTATTTATCTTTTATGTGTTTGTAAATAGAATAAAATATTTATTTTAAAATTATTTGATATATTTTTTAAGTTGGTATTAAATATTGATGAAAAATCTTAAAACACATTAATAAGAAGAGATTTATCTCTCATAAAATCTAAATTTCAATTTACTTAAATTTTTGTTTCTGAAAATTAAATGACCTCATGAATGATCTCCCCATGAGAGAGCATATACAAAGATAGCAAGAGTTTTAAGAAATATATGAAAACAAATTTCTTTCTCTTAAATATTAAAAGATATTACTTTTCTTGCTTGATAAACCATGTGAGATACATTACTTTCCATGCTTAAATAATCTAAACACTGAAATTATTAAAATAAAACTACTTTCCAAGAAACATGAATCCATCACACTTTGAACATCATCATGCACTTTCTTTTCTAAAATCAAGCTTCCAGGGGATGCAAATGCATCTAGAATTTGACCATTTACTCTACCTGTAAATATAACGTCTTAACTAACCTATTAAATTTGAATTTCACTAATTTATCAATAAATAAAAAATCATATTTAATCTTAGAAAATGGATAAAAATTTTTTTTTTATAATTGTTCTTTTAAAGAAGTGGATATATCAATAAATTGGTGTTCAAATTTTTTAGAGGATGATTGTAATCTTAAAATAACATTAACGTATTTGAAGGAAAAAAAAAAGAAGAAAGAAAGATGAAGATGTATCAAAAATAAGAGTAAAACCTAAGAAGTTAAAAGAAGAGGTTGGAAAGCATAAAGTAAAAAGTTTTTCATAAAAGTGAAATTCTTTATTTTAAAATATGTTAAAAATGCGATTATTGTTAGTTCTTGTATATCTTTGAATATAAATTAGTATATAAAAAATCTTTGATATTGAAATATATTGCAAATATCACATTTTTGATGTGACAATATGTTTTTTATTTTATATTGTAGACCATATTAATAACTAATGTAAAGTAGTTTTTGTAAGAGTACTTACAATCGATAAACAATACTAATTATATATCTAATTTTCAATTACGTAATTATTTGCAAGAAAAACCTAAATAATAAAATCAATTACTTTTATTATTATTATTATTATTTTGAAGAATTATCAATTAATTATCTATTAAAAGAATTATATATGAAGAAAAATTATCACTACAGCATTTCTCTTTGTATATATTTCACAATACCATCCATTGTTTTTATCTTCCACAAAAATCGTGATTCTCAAACAGTTGAAGAAAAGAACATTCTTACCAAAACAAGAAAACAACATTATTCCAAAAAATTAAAAAAAAGAAGAAAGAAACAAATGTTCGCTGATTCACATATTGAAACCTTTTCAGCCACCTACCCTCCTCATTCATTCATTTCCTTCATCTGCAGGTACTCAGTAATATTCGTACACCCTCAAATCATACCCTTTGATCCTAAAATATAGCACCCTTCAGCCTCTGATGGGTTTTTGATACAACAACCGTTTTTGTCACTGGATTTGGAATACAGCTAGTTTCCATGGAAGGGTTGGTGAGTTCTGGGATCAACACCATTCGTGTTTTTGGTATTACAAAGCACCATTCTCGTTTTCTTCCTTCATCAACGCTGCATCTGAGGAGTAATAGTGTATGCCGAATTGGAATTGGGGTTGAGGAGAAGAAGAAGCAGAAGTGTTTCGTTGTTGCTGCATCTGTCGGGGGCTCCAAAACGGGCCATTTTGAGAACACACTCCCTTCCAAAGGTTATTTTGTCAAATTATTTATGTACATTATATGTTTTTGATGTTATTTGCTTCATGTTTTTGGGGAACAATAAAATAGTGATGTTTTGTGATGGTAGAGGTTCTTGAGCTTTGGAGAAAAGGTGATGCTGTATGCTTTGATGTGGATAGCACTGTGTGTCTGGATGAAGGGATTGATGAGCTTGCTGATTTCTGTGGGGCTGGAAAGGCTGTTGCTGAATGGACTGCTAGGTTGGATTGTTTAACTGGGGCTTTGTTAAAATTGAAGAGTTTTTTTGTTTGAGATTGTTTTGTTGTTTACGGTATATCTGATTTGAGTGTTCAATTTTTGTAGAGCGATGGGTGGTTCTGTTCCGTTTGAGGAAGCCTTGGCTGCTAGGCTGTCTTTGTTCAACCCCTCTTTGTCTCAACTTCAGAATTTTCTTAAGCAAAAGCCACCAAGGTGTGACTCAGAGAGACTGAGTGGTTTTGTTAGGAGTTTTCATCATTTGTTGGCTTTTTGTGGATTTAACATACAGTGACCTACTTGATTGATTAATGTATGAGCATTTTACTTTTGATTTGGCTTTTCACTGAAAAAGTAACCTAGACATTTTCTTGTGAATTTCGCAATTCTTCTTGCCTTAGGTTTTCTTAATTTGTTAGAAGGGGATTGTTGGTGCAATGGTTAGATTTGTTGTCCTGTGATTAGGAGATGGCAGGTTCTAGTTGTGGAATGAGCCTCTTGTAAATGCAAGGTAAGGCTTCCTACAATAGACCTGTTATTTGTCTGACCCTTCCCAAGACTGGCCATTGCAAGAGCTTTATAGCATTAGGTTGTACTTTTGGGCTTTTAATTTGACAGCATTGGAAGGATTTATTCTGTGCCTTTTTTTATGAGTTTTGCTACAACTCAGGAATTTTTTTTGACATAATTCACTGTATCTTTAATACTGCAGTTTATGTACTTGTGCAATGTCTTTCTCTAAGTGGAAGAGAGAAATGATGTTAATTTTATACTATGGTCTACCATTGACTATCAAACCAGTTTTGTCAGTTTAACATATCCATCCATGACTGAAACAGATAAATGGGGATAAAAGGTATGGATAGATGGACATATTCTAGAGATTTGGTCACTCTCCCCTAGGATGACCATTGTAACCACAACCCTTGTGGGCACCTTTTAGTGGTAGTCAAATTTCTATAATACGATATATGCTTTTCCCAACTAAAGCATATTCAGTCACCTAATGCACGTTTTAATACAATTATGAACAAAAAATTCTATTCCTCTGTATTCAAATTGTTATTAAATTATAATACAATTATGAAAGTGACACTCTATACACGATAAAATGAAAGTGGCGTAGAGAAATGATACTCTGTGAAAGAGATTTATTGACTTATCCCTACTTAACTTAATTTTTTATGAGACAGACGGTTGATATTTGAATCACCAATGCTTGACTGATTACTTTCTTTCTCTTTACCTTCTAATCATTATTTCTCCGACGAGTTTCTTGACATGTGCTTAGTTCAGACAGATTTGGAATAATGTTTATGATTCTATTTCTTAATGTGCAGGCTTTCCCCTGGCATAGAAGAGTTAATCCAGAAGTTAAAGGCTAATGGCATTGTTGTTTATCTGATCTCTGGTGGCTTCCGTCAAATGATCATTGTACGAAGAACAGTTGTAATTAATGGTTTTTCTGATCCATTTTGTGCTTGGGAGAAAATCAATAGTTTCTATTGCATATTGTGAATTTGGATAAACCTTTTTTTTTATAGTGCATCGCCACTGAAAATATTTCATAACTAGTTCATACAGTCATTGAATGCTCGTAATCTTTAAGATTAGCACAATGTTATTTCCTACACATACTCTTGCTGAATACATTTATACTTTAGAATCTGGAATGAATGCGAGAGAGGCTTGATGAATTTTGAACTTTTTATTGCGTATCAGGGAGGGGATCAAATCTGTTATTGGAATTTTTATCAGGGCCTCTTCCATTGCCCTTGTGCTATTCCGCAAGCCTGTTATTATTTTGAAATGCAATGAATTTAGTTAGCAGCTATAGTCTCTGTCTTCTAATGCTCTTCCCATGCAAATGCTTTTTATAGCTTAATGTTGTCATGACATTCATAATTTTATGCAGTGCTGTTGACATTTGACATGTTATATGAATAAATGATAAAGGATAATGGATTAGATACTTTATTTTTCTAACTGCTGGCACTCTACTTATGAAGCCTGTTGCATCAATACTTGGAATTCCAAAAGAGAATATTTTTGCCAATCAACTACTTTTTGGGAGCTCCGGAGAGTTTCTTGGGTTTGATAAAAGTGAGCCTACTTCAAGGAGTGGAGGAAAAGCTGTTGCTGTCCAACAGATCAAGAAGGTTCAGCCCGTAATCACATGTTCATTTTTTTTTTTTCTTGAACTACTTTCATTGCTTAAAGCTGATCACTGATTTTCAGGCTCGTGGTTTCAAAACTTTAACCATGGTGGGGGATGGTGCTACTGATTTTGAGGTAAGAAAACGTATTTCCTGGTATTTTATAGAAAATCTCATTTCCAACTGATTAGACCTTTTTTTTTTCTAATCTGAACACTACATTGGCATCTGACACATAATAATGCTATAATAATTTCTTTTCCTTCTCTGTATTGTCTTACTAAACTAAAAAAGTTGTAGATTTCACACACAAATGACAAGAAGGAATGCTGAATTTTTTATTGGTGAACCAACTTGTTTTAACAAATATTTTGGCCAAATTGCTGTCATTGTTAGTTATTTCCTCTTATACCTTATTGATATGTGATAGTAATTGTATGCTTTTTATGACCCTGCTTTTAGGCTAAAAAACCAGGTGGTGCTGACTTGTTCATTTGCTATGCTGGTGTTCAACTTCGAGAATCTGTTGCTGTGAAAGCTGATTGGCTAGTTTTCAATTTTGAAGACCTTATAAATTCATTGGGGTAACTTTTTTTTTGTTCTTTCATTTGTTTTCTTCTGAGCCGGCGTGAGAAGTTTCCCATATGAAGAGGATTGCGATGCAGTCATCATGTCACTGTTTAAAAATTTTAGACTTATGTCTTATTGATTTATTTAATGTATAACATATTTGGCGATTGTATTCTCTGTAGTAGCTATTCAACTGTAGACCTTTCGGGTTACAGAAGAATGAGAAATCGAATAAATTAACATTTGGTGTCTTTTCATTCTAGTTGTCATCATATTTTGTCCTTGATAAATTAGATTTATTATTCTTTTGTCATTTTTAATTATTTTATTTATTTATTTCGTGGTTATTATTTTATCTGTGCAAATGGTCTTGTTGCTTTTGTAGGAAGTATAAATACACTTCAACATTATGTTGCCAAGCTTTTCTTATTGTCTTTGGAGACGAAATTTCACGTTTTTAAAGGAAATTAAAATGCATTGAATTTGGAGCGTTTACCATTCAAATTAATTGAGATTTGTTTATTTTTGGATAGATATTTCGATTATTAATGAATAAAAAAATATATTTTAATATTAAACAAGCATTTGGTGATAGCTTTTTAGTAGTTGTTGATTGAGATTATTATTATTTTGTTAAATTTCATTAAAATTTTTATAATTTACGTCGATAAAGGTTTTTTTTTTTTTTTTTTCTAATTGACATTGGTTCACATTATTTTTTTTATCAATGTGAATTATAATTATTTCGGTTCACATGAGCCAGAGTGATCTATCAACCATAAATAACTTTATCATAATTAATTTTAATTGACATTAAGAAAAAAAAATAAAAAAATAGTTCACATTAGTTGAAAATAGACTCATCAACATTAGATGAAAAAAATTTAGTCATGTTGATCGAGAAATAATTTTAGTTAAATATTATTGTTTATATCAATCGAAAAAAAAACTTCAGTAATAATTGATAACATTTTCTCCAAGACTAAACTAGCAAAGTCTTGACCAAGGTTGAGCTGATGATACTTGAGTGAGGTTAAGTTGACGAGAGAAGATGGAAGGATTGCAAAGAATTTTAAATTTTTATTTTTTAAGTAAAATATGAAGTTTCTTAATGTTAAATAATGAAATTATTTAGATAGATTTTTGGAATTTTAATTTCTTTAAAAAATTATACAAAAATTATGAACAATGAAAGCTCACAAGGGTTTACTTCACAATGGTGAAGAATTACACAATGGTTTCACACAACCCAAAACTCTATATGCTCTCTATAGCAGATTGACAATAAACACTCAGTATATTTTCTTCAATGTATTATATGATGTATTTCTCTTCTTGCTTCTTGTTGTTATATTTTCTTCAACTTGAACTTGCTCCTCTATATGTAGCTTTTTAGAAACTAGCCGTTAGGATGCTTGAACAGAGCAATCTTGACTTTCTGATGTATGGAGCTCAAACTGAAAATATTTCTCTAATATTTAAAACTGCATTAAACTTGATTAAGTCTGTATCGGAAATAATTTATTATAACATAGAGAAATTATATCTGAGATACTAATTTCCATTATGAACAGATTTGAATGTTAGAGCACAATATGCTATAAAATCAATTTAAATCAAATCAATAACACATAAAAGTAAATAGTAAGAAAGCTTATCTCTTTATAGACCATGTGTCTCCTGCTTTAATAATAATAATAATAATAATGTTAACTACGCAATGTATATAAGTCATCAAATATAAATGTATACTTCAGTTTTGTTATCATCAAAACTTTATCAAATGATTTGATCCTCTAAAGGGACTTTGGACCGTCTAATGTTCAACAAACAATACATAACAGAGAAGGCAAAGCTGTAGTATAAGAGAAAATCAACTAATTGAAACACGAAAATAATTGATTGAAAAATTCGCAACAGTAAAGAAATTTTTGTAGATTCAACAAACGATTCAAGAAAGGGTTAAGAGAAAGCAAGAACACCAAGAATTGTACTGCTTCACTCTTCCTTAAGAGTTACATCCAATCTCTTTTCTTATTGGCAAAGAAATTCACTCAAGAACTAACAAGTTCAATCAATACAATCACAATACAGTCTTGCACCCTGCAAGAACAACACCTTTGCACCCTATTGCACTCCTGCAAGCATAAACTCTATAAACTTGCATAAAAACAACTCACAAAACCAATGTTTTTATCAAAATTGAAACATTTACTGCAAATTCACATTAACCTAGTGGATGAAAATGAATGCAAAAGATTCCTTTATGATGCAGAACCAGAGCATGCAAGTTTTCACAAATGATGAGCTCTAAAGATTCACAATCTTAATCTTCTTAAATTAACCAACTTCAAAGCCAATAGATTTTTCAAAATATTCTCTGTTTTTACTAAAAGGTGCACTAAAAATTTTTCACTTTCTGTCATGTTTCAAGTGGGAAAAGCTATATCTATTTTTTACAGCAAAATAGGTTTAAAACAAAATAACTGTCATGATTCAATCAATTGAAAGCAGAAATCGAGCGATTGAATTTCTGTCAACAGTAAATTTCAGCAAACTAGTTTTCGAAAACAAATAGTTATAAGTACTTTGACAAAGTGATTTTCAAAAATGATTAAGACCCACTTAATTCCAATTTTATATGTTTAGTCTTAATGGACCTTTAAAGTTCATTCAAATGGTTCAAGGTGCATGGTCATGGTTTGGATCACACTCACACACACACCCTAAAACTAGACCAACTCGGAATGATCTTCATTCTTGGTCCAAGATAACTTCATCAAATACGATAGCAACAGTAGTGCTAACACTCATCAATGATTTCAAGTAAAAATTGTTTATTTATTTTCATATGGGATTTTCTTTCAAAATAAATAAGCTGGAAATCTTGTTAGCAAAATAAATCCATTTAAACTGGTTTTCAATCAATTGTTTTTACATAAGCTTAATTGACTTTTATAACTATTTTCTAAAACAATTAAAAGAAGTAGAGAGAGTGTGTATTCAAGAGAGACACAAAACATGAGATATTTTAGACGAACTATAGTGAGAGTCACGAGTGATCTTAGTGAGTTTTTGAAAAAAAGAAAGAAAAACTTTTATTCTTTGAGCCATTTTTTGATTTGGAATTGCACTACATTGTTATTCATCTGTTTCTGATTTAGGGAAGTTTTCTATGACTTGTTCTTGAGCCTTTTTGTCTCATAACTTGTTGTAGAGGTGTTTGTATTCAAATTATATTGATTGTGTTGTTTTTTTATCTACATTTGTATAATTTATATATGTAGAAGTGCAACAAGGTGTTGTACAAGGTAGTGTTTGATCTTGCAGGGTGCAATATAATTTTTGAATGTATTGAGTGTACATTTGTACTGTACTGCATTGTGTGTAATTCACTGATCAAATTGGTTTGCAACATATTTTTCAATTGTTCATGATTTCATTCAAAAGTATTGATGTTTTTTACATAAATCTATCATTTCTTGATACTTGTATAATTTTGATAAATTCAATTCGTTGATTGAGTGTTTCAATCAACCATTTTTCTGTGTTTTTGTTTTGTTGAAAACTGAATTGATTGTTTTGCATATTGAGTTGATTAAATTTTTCTAATTTGAATTTGAGAAAATTAAATTCACTGTTTTGACAAACTAATTGATTTGCTTCTCTGACTGGATTTTCTAATAGGAAAATAATCCAATTGATTTTTGAATTGAATTGATTGATTGTGTGAACTGTAAAATTATTTGATTGATTTTCTATTTCAATTGATTTTTTTTTTTCTGTGCGAAAACAAAAGTTGTAGTAAATTGATTCTTGGGGAAATATTCATTGTTTAAGTCATTTTTTGCAAAACAATTTAAAAGTTCATTTCACTCCCTCTTGAACTCAGCCAAAATATTTTTTAGTGTAAAAGGCTCTACTACTGAGGGAAGTATATATAGTCATCTAGGAGATTTTGTAAAGAAGAAGATCCATTAAAGTTGCATAAGGTGCATTAAATGTAACCATCAAGTTGAAGTTCGTCAGATGCAAGGAAGGCATGAGAGAAGAACTGAAGTTGTTCAAGAGCTATAAACAACCTCTTAATAGCTACCTTCTTCTAGCAACTATATAAAGTTTACCATCAAGAAGAAGAAAGAAAGAAGAGTGAAGGATGCATTATCTTGAAATGCAGTCAAGACGATATACAATCCTAAAAAGCTTTAGAAAAGGATCTCATAACCTAGAGCAAGAGCACTACCGAAATGAATGGATCCATGAGAGCCTAAAAGGGAACACAAGAAGTGTCCAATTAGTCACCTACAAGAGTGAACCTTCATCTTGTATTTGTCTAAAGTCGTAACCCCTTCATAGAGTGATAAATGATCTGAACTAGGAGAAAATGCCCAAATCTTGTATTGGCCAACACAAACACTTTCAAACCTTCAACCTTTCTTATGTTAGCCAAGATTGGGTAAAGAGTAAAGAATACTCAGGTTCAAATAGCAACCTTTCTTATGACTTGAGTATAAAATACTCCTTGATGATGTTAGCTAGGAGTGGTTACAATATAAAAGAATACTCGATTATGTGTCTAGGTTAAAAAATATAATCAAGGTCAACCAAGAATGGCTTGTGTTAACAAAATTTGCTATAATGGCAAGTGCACCAGTTGCAATGTAGCAAGTAATAAAATTATCATTGTTCCCAAAGGATTTGTACAATATAAAACAATTTAAACAATTATAATCAGTTCAGATTTAGTAACACTTTCATAAACTAATGATAGTTACAAGAATTAAAAACAATTTAAAAGAATATTTTGTATTTTTATCAACAATTAAAGGCAGAAAAAGGATTAATAATAATTTGATGAACTTGCTAGGGTTAGATGTTACCAATCTTCACTCTCATGCATAACAATATTTATCTTTTTTTTCTATTAGTATTCAATGTCAATCCATAATATTACTCAAACCTAATTCCTTAGCAGATGAGCCAAGGGATTATCTATTAATCATCAATTCCTTGATCAATTATATAGATGAGTCTTCTATTCACACAAGGATCTTAATGACAACAAACGAATCACACTCTATTCCTAGATACGAGCTTTCATCCGGTAAATTAATTAAGTTATAGATTTAAAAGACATTCTCCACTACTCTTAAGAATCGATGATCGAGTTATAGATTCACACAACAAGCATAAACATATAATTAAATATTGAAGTGTTAAAAGAATAACATTTATGATAAGACATAATAAATATGACTACATGAGAATTTAGAAAGGTTTAACCTAACCCAACGACGAGTGACTTAGCTCCTTATCAACACCCAATTTTGTCCGGGTAAAATTATAAATAAGAAAATGCAAGTTTTGCTATTTGCACCCCTTCTTTTGAATATGCAGCCCTCATTCTTATATTTTTTATCGTTGACTCAAATAACATGATTCAATTATTACATTTGCATGGTTCAGTCATTCAATTATAAACGTTGCACAATTCATTCATTTCATAAAGGTAGAAGTTTGAATAGAAAATGAAATGTGCAATGTTCAATTAATTGCACTCAATGACGAGGCTCTCGTTCGTTGAACTTGAGTTCAATATGCTGAATTGTCAAAATGGTACATTTCAAAGGCAAAAAGAGTTAAATCTGAAAAAAAAAATAAAACGAGGAATTAGAAATTGAACTCAGAGAGAATTAGAAAGAAGCAATAGAAGAGAGAAGAATAGAGCAGTTAATCTGGGACGATTGCTGGAAATCACAGAGGAACGAAAGAACAGTTGTTGCAATCCTACGTCAAGAGGTAAGTTATTCGAATTCTGATTTCTCAATGCATGTGTAAATTGTTAGAGATAAATGTATTAAAATTCGTACCTACAAACATATTAAAATAACTTAATCAAATAATTAAAAGAAAAAACTAAAATTCTGGGTTACCTCGCAGAAAGCGCTTATTGAATGTCACGAGCCTAATGTGATAAGATTTCATTGTGGATATGAAAGTTCCATCTCCTCAACTAATGTTAAAAAAATCTCCACCAAGATATGATTTCAATATTTGTTTATTAACCAACCACTTCCTCTTCGAGATACGATCCTAAATTTCAATTGCTCCATGGATTTGATTGATATCCTTAACCACAAACGGGTCAGACCATCTTGACTTTAGTTTCCCATGAAACAATTTCAAATTGGAATTGAATAAAAGTACTGACTGATCTAATTGAAAATTTATCTTTACCATTATTTTATCATGATATGCCTTGGCATGTTTCTTGTAATGTTTTGAAGAGTGATAAGCATTCAACCTCATTTCTTCAAGCTCATGCAAATGTATCTTTCACTTTTCTCCCAGAAATTTCGGATCAAAATTTAACATTTTCAATGCCCAATAACCCTTATGCTCAAAGTCAACTGGAAGATGACAAGCCTCTTCGTATACCAATTTCTTTTAAAATTTTAAAAGCAAAAATACAGTTGTCATGAAAATTAAAGGGAGTACCCTTATTCAGTAAGTTGCTAAATGGCTTTGCAATCTTAGAAAAGTCCTTAATGAATCTTCTATAAAAGCCAACATGTCCCAAGAAGCTTCTCATTCCTTTCATGTTTTTTTGGGGAATTTTTCAATCATATCCACTTTGGCTTTATCAACTTCAATCCCTTTAAAAGAGATTTTATGACCTAACACAATGCATTCAGAAACCATGAAATGATATTTTTTTCCCAATTCAATACCAAATCAGTTTCCACACATCACTTCAGTACCGTATCCAAATTCTCCAAACAAGAATTAAAAGAAGAACCAAAAACTAAGAAATCATCCATAAAAACCTCAATGCATTTTTCCATCAAACTTGCAAATATAGCAAACATGTATTGTTGAAAAGTGGTTGGAGCATTACATAATCCAAGAGGCGTTTTTCTATAAGCAAAATCACCAAAGGGACATGTAAAAGCAGTATTCTTTTGATCTTGTGGATCAACCATCATTTGATTTTATCATGCATAACCATCCAAAAAATAATAGTAAGATTCTCCTGGTAATCTCTCCAACATCTAATCCATAAAAGGTAATGGAAAATTATATTTTCTTGTAGCTTGATTCAACTTTCTATAATCATTGCACATCCTCCATTCAGTCATTGTTCTAGTAGAAATCAACTAATTTTTCTCATTATGAATAATTGTCATCCCACCCTTCTTTGGAACTACTTGTATAGGACTAACCCATGCACTATCTGATAAGATAAATCATTCCTACTTCAAGAAGTTTCTTCATTTCTTTCATCACTACTTGTTTCATTGTGGGATTCAATTGCCTTTGAGATTGAGCTATAGGTTTATAATCATTTTCCATATGAATTTTATGCATGCAATATGAAGGACTAATACCTTTCAAATTAAATAATGTCCAACCTTTAGCTTCTTGATTCTTCTTCAATACCTTAATCAATCTTCTCTATTCTTCTTCTTCTTCTTCTTCTTCAGAGAATGACCTATTGATGATAACTAGTTTACTTTTATCTTCTCCTAAAAACACATATTTCAAATGAGAAGGAAGCACTTTCAATTTGTTTAGGGCTTATCAATCTGTGTATTACCATTTAGCTCTTCTAATGGTACATACTCATTTGAAATTGCTCTACTTGAATCCAAATGCCTCAAGCAAGCTTCAATCTCATTTTCTTTATCTTCATCTCAACTTTCAATGGTATTCATGAATGTTTTCTCCAAAGGGCTAGCTAAATATAATTAGTCAATAGAAGATAACCCCACTTCATCCATTCACTCATAAGAATTCTTCTCTTTTAAATGTTGTTTTGCCTCAAACAAATTAAAATTTATTTGCTCATCTTGAATTCTTACCTTCAACTTCCCATTATCAACTACAATAATGACCCTAGTTGTTTTTGTTGCAACCGAAATCGTGATGGGGGTACGACGACTCGAAGAGAAAATAATTGAAAATTTGACAAATAGTGAAAGTGAGTCATCACCATAGTTTATTATGGAAAACTATGAAAAATTGAAAAAATAAGGCTATGCCCTACGAAATTCAGATTTCGAGTTTGGGAATCGGTTACGTGTGGGAAAAGTATTAGAACCCCCACACACCAGTCTTAAGATGATACCTTTAATTAAAAAAAATTAAAATGAGTGTGGTTTTAAAAATGTTTGTTTTTTTCCAAAAAGAAACAAAATTGAAAATAAAAAAAAAACAAAGAAAATATATATTTTATTTTGGGGCCCAATAAGGTTTGACCTTGCTTCTACGTATTTCCATAAGGGATGGAAAATCAGAGTCACATAGTTCTAAAATAGTTGTATTGTTTTGATAATTATGTTTTCTAGTATTTTTGAAATTTTATATTTTTTATTATTTTTTGGAATTTTTTAGTGGATATCGTTAGCCCTCTACGACCTTTTGATAATCCAAACGAAATTAAAGCTTTTCAAATTAAATCTATGTATGATACAAACAGTTATTTAGGAATTTAATAAAAAAATTATTATTTATTTATTTATTTTAAAAAAAGAAAACTTCACATGACGGCGTACGACTATTTGGAGATTTAATTCAAAATTTAAAAATAAAACAATATGTTTAACTAAAAAAATTAACATAAAGATGAACCCAAGTAAAAAATAGTCAAAATCTCTAAATGCTGAAAATAGAAATATCGAGAATATAAATGACAATTCATTGGGTTAAAGCCTAATACTACCAAAGCTGCCCAAACTTTTATCATTATTTTTTTTATAGAAGCTAAATGGGCTGACCAACACCATTGCCTTCGATGCAGCATCCTTACCAGTTCATTCTTCTCTTTTTTCTTCATTTGGGCCACGTCTTTTTCATTCTTTTTTGCTCTTTTTTTTTTCAGTGCTTGGAGGAAAATTGGGCTAAGCCCATAGCCTCTCACGCTGCCTTAATCACACTTTTCAACAACCACTTTACCCTAAATGATTTATGGTTGAGAGCATAAGAGAGGGGGGTGCGGCGGTCCATGGTGGCTAGGATGAGAGGCACCTCGGTAGCTAGGGTTGGAGGCGCCATTTTTGGATGAGGATTATAAGGGTCGTGGCAGTGGTATAGTTGTAGGGCTTACGATGGATGTTATGGTTCTCCGGCGATGAACATGAAGAGGTGAGGTACGACGAGGGCATGATTCTCTATGACGACAGAGGTGAGACAAGGATTGCGATTGTGGTGGCGGCGTTGGCTCACGAGCTGTTTATGGCGAGGTACAGGGGCAGCATTGATGTTTGGTCGATGGTGGTGGCACAACAGAGTTTGATGATATTGCATCGTTGGTGTTTGGCGGAGGCGCGACCCTCCCCTCTTCCTCCTTCTCTTCTTCTATTCTCTCATTTTTGTTTTCTTTTTTTCTTTTTTTTTCTATTGGTTGGGTCTAAATTTGATTGTAGGTTTGGCTTATTTTCTTGGTTCAATGCTGGATTGAATTTGATTCAATTTTGGATTTTTGGTTTCGATTTTTTTTTTTTTTGGGATTTTTTGTTTGGA
>Ga0209489_107158_pt1 | contig 16997 bp, 9 predicted proteins | sample SiratrowhiteBW_FD_187527 | JGI IMG/M metagenome (GOLD analysis project Ga0209489, IMG submission 187527) | Root nodule microbial communities of legume samples collected from California, USA - Siratro white BW (SPAdes) (version 2) | ecosystem: Host-associated > Plants > Roots > Nodule | place: USA... | reverse complement strand
GAACTTGCCTTATCTTGTTTTTGGTTTTCCATAATTTTCCTTTAATAAATTATGGTGGCGACTCCTCTGTTTTGAATATGAAGATTATTTTTTGTTCGCCGTCTCCGTCGTGACCCCGGTTGCGACAAGGATCATCAACAGTTCTAATGTTTCTTCTATTTCCAATACTTTACTCGAGAGCAACCCAAACTCATATTGCACAACATTTTCTAATGCTTCTTCTACTTCCAAATCATTCACAGTCCAAGTCTAACTTTATGACATTATATATCATAATACCAAACCACCTCTTCATCCTGCAACTCTTATAATGTCAAATTTCATATCATCTATATATTCAAAATAACCATCAATTTATAAAGAAGTGATATTGTAAGTTCCCTTTACCTAGATTAAGTGTGCTTTTGTTTAATAATTCCATAGAAACCGCTTTCAGCAATTCAAACAATCGAAGTAAGCATTTAGAAATTCAATCTTATATTGAATTGAGCGTTTACCATCTAATCAAAAGTTATAACTAATAACCAAAGTATATTATTTCTACTTAAAAGCATAATACCAAAACACCACGATTCGATTATTCATTGAAAAAAAAATTTGTATTTTTTGCACACATATATTTCAAATTTTTTTACTAAGTCATTTTTTTGACAATTACATTATTTTTGTACTCAACTTCATATAAAAATACTCAATTTGTTTTTATTACATTAGAAAGAAACGACTAGTGAAATAAATCAAAAATCAAATAAGCTATGTGTTTTTTTTTTTTTTTTTTTTTTATCAATAACAATGGAAACATATAAAGAGTTTACAACAATATTCTCTCGCACCTTATTTAATAATAATTACATGTCTAAAAATGATTTTTATTAATTAATAATATAATTTTTTACACTAATGGTTTATAAATTACTTAAAGTTTATATTTCTTTTGTGCATTGTAAATTCATACTAATAATAATATTAATAAATTCCTATAAGAACGGAAATCATTTTACTTTACTTGTTTAATCCATTTTTTTGCAATAGAATGGATTTTTAAATGTATCAACTTTCTTTGACATGCTTAATTTATTAATAAAACAAATCGAATTCAATGAGTAGCTTAACTTCTCAATTTAATTTTTTCCTATATATATAATTTAGAAGGTCAGTATTATTTGTTTTTATTTTGTATTAGTTTAAAAATATTCAAATTAGATTTAATTTTTATTACTACTAATCCACAGATTTTGATATTAATCAATTGTAAACGATCTTATATTTAATTTCTAAATAATTATTATAAAAATCAACCAAATAAATATTTTAACTTTAGAATTACTAAGAAGGGTGAGGTGGAAGTTTTGAAATTAGCGAACATAACGATTTGAGCGCGCGCAAACGCGAGAAACCTTTCATTGCTTGAGTTTCTCTCATTACTCACAGGGCGTCTCTCTCACTGAGCTACCAAGCGTTTGCAATGTCTGCAACCAAATCCGGGTCAAGGAAGCGGGCATCCGAATCCGAACTCACGAAGACCGTTAAGAACAACCGATCAACAAAAGATAATTTCGATCTCGATTTGGATTTCGATCTCTCAGAGTTCGTCTTCGCTGTTTTTGTCTTTTAATTTTTTATTTTTTTTTTGGAATCCTGCTAAAAGTTTAACCTATTGTGCAAATCTTCAGTGACATAAAAGGAATCGTGTCCGCGCTGCACCTGATCAGAGACAAGGCTCAGAAGGATGGTCAGAAGAAGAACGAAGAGACAATTTCCAGGTACCGCGTTCCGTACGTTTCGATACTACCTGAAACGTTTCTGTTACTGTAGTTTAAACTTCGAAGATTGTTCCTGGAAATATTCGAATAATGCGGAGAAGGTTTTAGCGGTTTTTGATTCGGATTTTGAATCGACGCGCGTGCTTCTCTTATGTGATCCAGAAACATGTGCTTGACGTGGACTTGTAAATTTGACACAATCATTGATCGTAACATTGACTTCGAATGAAAAGAGCTACAAATTTCATGCAACCGCCATTTTATTTTCTTATTTGTTGTTTCCATAATCGGTGTTTTAGTGATTGCTGCTTTTTGTTTGTGATAGTGTGGGTTTTGAAGTTAAGTCTATGATAGAAGGATTGAGGTCAAAAATTGAGAAGGACAGGTAAACTTGAAGTCTGAATTGCATGTTGTTTTGGCCTTTCAAATATTTTTTGCCGCTATTTCACTGTATTAAACAGTATATTGTCGTTGCAATGTCAGGCATAGCATTAGTAAAGCGCTTTCAAAGAGTTCCAAAGAGGTTTGTAGACGATTATGGTTTGTGTAGATATTGAATAGTGATAATCGAGTCATAAATAGGAAGGGGATTTTGCGTGTTATCCAAAACTGGTTTAATCATTGTTGTTATTACAAGCATGCAGTACGAGAGTTCCTTGAAGAGCGAAACTACTAAGTTTCAAGCACTTCACGAGAACTTTTGCAAAGAGAAAGCCACTTCTATGCAGGCACTGAAAGGTACTCCCTGTGGGATAGTCATTGCGGTCCAATTAGCTTCATCTGTTATGAACTTAATAGCCCTTTTTTTGAATAACTTGTGTTATCTTATTATGATTCTTTGACAGTTTCTGAGATATATAGTAGTGGTAATTCCTTTGGGAAGTGTTACTTTTGAAATATATAATAGTGTTAATTCATCTGGTATAATGAGATAATCGTACTCTTTGCTGGTTAGACGCTAACCACTGTTCTGTTCATTGATAGATATTATATCCAAATTTGAAGAGGAAAAGGAAAAACTATTTGTGCGATATGAACAACTGAGTAAGCTATATCATTTAATCTGCCTTTAAGAATTTATAAAATAGCAACCTGAATTCAATAATTTCATTTTTCTCTACAACTTTACGAATGCTTCACAGGGAAGAAAGAAAGAATTATGATATCTGAACAAGAAAAGGCCTGCAATGATAAAATTGCCCAACTGGAAGAGTCATTGAAAAAGAAGAAACAGGTAAATTAAGCAGTGGGATATAGTTTTTTGTGTTGCATTCTGTCCGTCTCTCTTTGATTGATATATTCTCCCGGGCATGAGCATATCCGATTGATTGTCTTTTGTCACACAGGACGATAAAACTTTCAGCATTCTCAGGAAAACACTAGGTTCGTTCTTGGAAAGTACCTCGGACGAGGATTTCCCACCTGATGACTGAGACTGCAATGCGCAGATCGTCTGATGCGTCACAATCACTGGTTCAGTTAATTTCACTGCAAAATGTTATCAAAGATAAACTCGAGCTCAACTCTCTTTACACAGTTTCACTTTAATCTCTTATTACAACCAGGTTTTAAAAATATAATTCTTGCAACACAAATTCAGGACAATAACTGCTTATATTAAGATATATATATTTTCTAGTTCTTGTAGATGTTTCTCCTTTTCTTGCTACCATTGTTGCTGATTCTGATTAAATTCTTCTCCAAATCTGAGCGCATAGCTATAATAGAAACAATATGCTTTTCAATGGCTTTTACCTTCGGCTAGACGAATTAAACAATAAAAATCTTAATTGACCTGTTTGGACAAGTGTAGAACAAAATAAAAAATATTAACATCGATAATTCTTTTTTAATTTTTACACAAATATATGAAAGATCTCGTTTCATTTTTTTTCTTATTATTTTTTAATATTTAAGGAGAATTTGTTCCATGCAATTCAATATATTGAATAATATAGCGTAAAAAAGATACCAGCAAATCGCTTTTTCTCCACACTCGTACCACTGGTGCATAGGTAATTCAAATAAGTGTTGTAGTTATCTCTTTAATTTACCATTTTAGTATATTTTTTTTTTACGAAAAACATTAGAACAGGCATATTTGAAATTATTTGTCTTATGTTTTTAAGTTGCACAACCTCATATGGAAGAGGCTGTGTTTAAGAAACATGACTTTAACTTTAATTTTGAAATGATACAAAAGTTATAGTTGATAATGATACTTTTTATTTTTTATTTATTGTCTATATGAAAATTGAGTTCAAGTATGATTTTAATTTGATTAATTTTCTCTTTAATATGTCACTAAAGTTATATATGTGAAACTGGACTTCTATTATTTTACTTTTAAATTGATATTATACATGGTGCAATTTTTTTCGAACTAAAGGCAGACATGATAATTACAATTTTTATTGTTTTATTTGCAGTTCGAAAGTAAGAAAAAAATTATTTTTGTCAAGCAGAACTTTAATTTAAACCTTCCATCTAGTAGTTAGATTTAAAAAAAAAAACAAATCAATCCAAAGTTATGGAGACTAAAAAACAATCAATCAATAGACATAGAGTTTAAAAGAAATCAATTAAAAAAATAGTAAATGATGTAACATTTAATAAAAAATTTCAACTTTTTCATCAAACATTATAGTGTCAATATCTCTATATAAAATAAAATTTTTGTTGATAAAATTACGTATAATTACAATAATTTACGTTAAATTTTATTAGAATTGGGCAACAATAACAAATTATTCATATTTTAATATATTTTAAAAGATATATTTTGTCAATTTTAATATATATATATATATATATATATAACCAAACATTAAATAATTTTACATTAATATAAAATTTTATATATATGATCACCAATAAATTATGAAAAAAAAAAAACAATTAAAAGATAAGAACCCTATCACTCATTCATATATATTTTAGATAGTCAAGTCCATTGATAATATTCAAGGAAAATTAATGAAATAAGTAACACGATGAGCGATGATATTTTAACACTGTTCACCGTTAACCTTCATTTAATATTAACATATATTATTATTTTATTTATATATAATATTTTATTAATAAAAAACTTTTATAAGAATAATGTGAAACTAATATTTTCCTAATGAAATAAAGGGACCAAGAAGAGGAATAGAAGAATCTGAAGTAAAACTTCATGAAAAAATTAATAAAATTAATTCCAAAATTTTATATTAAATAATTAGAAGAATTTAAAGTAAAACTTCAAGAAAAAATTAGTAAAATTAATTCCAAAATTTTATATTAAATAATAATTTCATATGGGTGTGTCTCTTTGTAAGAAAGCAAGTTTTTGAGATTGATCCATAAATTCTCGTAACTAATTTGTTTGATATACAAGGAAGACAGATCCAATAGGCAGGCCACTAACAACCAGATTTAGCAGGAATTGGTCTCCTTTGTTGTACAGACCATGGAGGGCGCTTGTTGTGTGCCTGCACAAATCCATGAGAGAAATTCTTGTTTAAATGAAACTCATAGTCGTATTAGGCTACAAGTTCTATAACATTAGCAATCTAGGTAGACTTATAATTGAAAATCAAAAGAGGAGGGTCTAACGAAGAAAGATAATAAATTCCCCTTAATGAAAATAAAACCCCTTACAAAAGCAAAACATTAGTCCTCATTAACTTGGATACGAGAAAGAGGATAAGATAAACCATTTATCCTGTTTTAATCCAGTTTAGTGCGTTAATGAGATAGGCGTTATTCTATCACTTAACACTTTCCTAATCTTTAATTAAAAATTAATCTGGTTGAGGGGAATGGGATACAAACTAATATGATAAGTCAACATTTTTTTCTTCCTCCTCATCCTTATGCTACTGTGTGTTTCACTTGCAACCATCTCTGAATCCAATCGGGAAATTTTATCTGTCAAGCCCTTATTATTATGTTTTTTTTTTTCAGCAAACTTAATTGCCTGGGTCTTAGTGGCCTAAGACAAACTTAATGTTAGTTCGAATTTCACTTATGGTTAGTATGCTACTCTGTGTTTCACTTGCAACCATCTCTGAATCCAATCGGCACATTTGATCTGTCAAGCCCTTATTATTATGTTTTTTTTTTTCCAGCAAACTTAATTGCCTAGGTCTTAGTGGCCTAAGACAAACTTAATGTTAGTTCAAATTTCACTTATGGTTAGAAAGTTAATGGTTATGTAATTAGTCAGAGTACATGTAGTTTGCTTTAATGCATCACTACGGACAAATTTGTTGTGGTGCCTAATTGAGTATGGAAATCCATTTCGGTTTGAAAGCATAATCTCCTACACCATCTTTACTATAATAACTATTAAAATAGAAAAATAAATATAGGGTTAATTCTCTTGATCTTAAAATATACACAAAAAGGTTTTTCTTATAAAGGACAAAAATAACAGAAATAGTAACAAAATAACAGAAAGTATGGACTAAGCCCGTTATATTTAACACTTCCCTCAAGCTGATGCATATGTACCAAGCTTGTTATAAATATAATCAATCCTAGGACCCATTAAAGAATTGGTGAAAATATGTGCTAATTGATCATTTGAATTAACAATCTCAGTCTTGATGTCTCTAGATGTAATTTTTTCTCGAACAAATGACAATCAACTTCAATATGTCCAGTCCTCTCGTGAAAGACGGGATTTGAGCTAATATGAAGAGTAGTCTGATTATCACATATGAGTGTCATTTGAGTGACCTCTCCAAATTGCAATTCTTTCAGTAACTGTTTGAGCCAAATAAGTTCACAGACAGCTAAGGCCATGACTCTATATTCAGTTTCAGCACTAGATCTTGCCACAACATGTTTCTTACTCTTTCAAGATATCAAATTACCACTAATAGAAACACAATATCCGGAAGTACATCTTCTATCTAATGGAGACCCTGCCCAATCCACATCTGTATAACATACAACTCCAATATAATCATTATGACCATATAGCAGGCATTTTCCAAGAGAACCTTTAATGTACTTCAATATAAGAGTAACTGCATTCAAATGATTAACACATGGAGAGTTAAGGAATTGACTCACCACACTAACTGCAAAAGAAATATCAGGACGAGTAATAGTAAGATAAATCAGTTTTCCAACTAATCTTTTATACTTCTCAGGATCTGAGAGGGGCTCCCCCTGACTAGGTAGAAGTTTGATATTAGGGTCTATAGGTGTCTCAACAGATTTAGAATTCAGTAACTCAGTTTCTTCCAAAAGATCTAATACATATTTTCTTTGAGTAATAACAATACCATGATTGGATTGTGCTACCTCAATCCCCAAGAAATACCTAAGTTTACTAAGATCTTTGGTCTGAAAATGGTGACAAATATGGTGTTTAAGTTTAGAAATGTCATGGTGATCACTACCTGTAAGAACAATGTCATCAACATATACAACTAGATAGATACATCCAGCATTCGAATGACGATAAAAAACTGAATGATCTGTCTTACTGCGAGTCATACCAAATTCTTTAACAATAATACTAAACTTTCCAAACCAGTCCCTGGGAGACTATTTGAGACCATATAAAGATTTGCGAAGACGACATACCAATCCAGAAGACTCTCCCTGAGCAACAAAACCTGGAAGTTGCTCCATATAAATTTCTTCCTGCAAATCCCCATTAAGAAAAGCATTTTTGACATCCAGTTGATAAAGTGGTCATCTTTGAAGAGTTGTCATGGCTATAAATAGGCGAACAGACGCCATTTTTGTCACTGGAGAAAATATCACCATAGTCCAAACCAAAACTTTGAGTGTAGCCTTTAGCCACAAGATGAGCTTTGAGACGATCAACAGTGCCATCAGGACCAACTTTGATAGCAAAGACCCACCTACAACCAACAACAGATTTCCCAGAGGATAAAGAAACGAGTTCCCAAGTTCCACTGCTCTGAAGAGCACTGAGTTCATCAAGCATAACTTGACGCCAACCAGGATGGGCTAAAGCATCACCTACAGATTTTGGAATAGACACCGAAGAAATAGATGAAAGGCAAGCATAAAAAGGTTGAGATAGTATATGATAGCTCAATGCAGTATAATGTGGAGAGGAATTACAGATAGAACGTATACCTTTACGAATGGCAACGAAAAGATCAGGTTCAACCGTCAGAGCCGAATGGGACGGAAGATCTGACACCATAAGAGAATCACTTGGTGGACGTTGGGAAGTTTGATGATGACTATAAACCTTAAGAGGTGGTGAAGGAGGCGACTCAATAGGAACACTAGACATGACAAGAAAATCACAGACAACTGAAATATGTATTTGACTAGATGAAGACGTAATAGGAGAAGATAAAGACCTAAAATAAAAAGAAGATTCAGTAAAGGTAACATCTGAATAAATGAAATAACAATTAAGTGAAGGTAAAAAAACATTTATATTCTTTTTTATATCTAGTAAATCCTAAAAAGACACATTTATGTGATCGAGCAGATAATTTATCACGCCCAGAGCTAAAATTGTGAACAAAGCATGTAGATCCAAAAACTTTAGGGGGTAAGGAATGGAGAGACTCATGAGGAAACAAAATAGAGTGAGGAATTTTATTTTCTAAAACTGAAGATGACATATGATTAATAAGATAACATACACTAAGAAGAGCATCACTCCAAAAACATTGAGGAATCTCACCATGAATTAAAAGAGTACGAGTAGTTTCAACAAGATGTCTATTCTTGCGCTCGGCCACCCCATTTTGTTGAGGTGTATAAGCACATGAAGTTTGGTGAAGAATGCCATGAGATTTTAAAAAAGTGTTAAAAGAATGCGAAAGATACTCATAAGCATTATCACTGCGTAAGATTCGAATTGAAATTCCAAATTGATTTTTAATTTCATTAAAAAAGGTTTGAAATATAGAAAATAACTCAGAACGATTTTTCATTAAAAATAACCAAGTGCATCTTGAAAAATCATCAATAAAAGTAACAAAATATTGAAATCCTAAATCAGACTTAACACGACTTGGCCCCCAAATGGCAGAGTGAACTAAGGCAAAAGGGGACAAAGCACGTTGGGAGACACTACTAGGAAAAGAACTGCGACTATGTTTTCCTAAAAGACACGACTCACAAGATAAACTCGACAACTTGGATAAATTTGGAACAAGTAGTTGCATCTTGGCAAGACTAGGATGACCCAATTGTGCATGAAGGAGAGATGGAGAATCTATAATCGTGTCACCATGTGCAGTTGTTCGGAGGTAATAAATATCATGAGACTCACATCCGGTACCAATTATCCGTCCTGAACTCTAGTACTGTAAACAAACAGAATCTTTGGTGAAAGAAACAACACAATCAAGGGAACGAGTGAGACGGCTAACAGATAATAATTTAAAAGGTGACCCAGGGACATAAAAAACATTATTAATAGACAAAGAAAGACAGAGATGAATAGTACCAATACCATGGGATGAGACCTTAGAACCATTAGCCATAGTAATAGAAGGTAAATGGCTGGAGGTAGACAAAGAAGAGAAAAAGAATTTATTACCAGTAATATGATATGGGGCACCTGAGTCTAGAACCCAAGAATCAAGAGAATTAGAATAGGTGAGCCCAACAAAAGAGATACCTGTATGTGCAACAGATGTAGTGGAATAAGAGTTCTGACGATTCTCATACCATTTAAGAAATTCATTAAAAATAGCAGGTGGACCTGAGGTATCAGATGAAGTAAGATACATGGTAGATGGTGGCACAGGAGCAGCTTGGACAACCACAACAGTTGAAGAAGCGACAGCGGTAACCGCGGAAGAAGCAATAGAGGAGAGAGAAATAAAAAAAACGTGAAAATTCAAAAGACTCCGATGAAGATAATGAGGACAGATCCAGAACGCTTGCAAGACGAGGATCACAACGACGGTAATCGCTGCCGGAAAAGTCGCCGGACGCACCGCCACGCGCGGCGGCAGCGGTGACTGGAACAAAAGCGGCCACTGCAGGAGCGTCGCTGCTCCGATTGCCACGATTCCAAAGGCACAGTAATCGCTTGGATGAGGCGCTTGTGATGGTGGTGTCGCGGACCCGACCGGTGGTGACGGCGGCAGTGGCCAAGGTGACGGCAGCGGCGGTGAAGGCAACTGAACGAGAATGGTGAACAGTGGATTCACCAAAAAAAAAATTTAACCTTAACCCTAGACTCTGATACCATATTAAAATAGAGAAATAAATATAGGGTTAATTCCCTTGTGTCAAAATACACACAAAAGGTTGTTTATTTATAAATAACAAAAATAACAAAAATAGTAACAAAATAACAGAAAGCATGAGCTAAGCCCATTATATTCAACAAAACTCACCCAAGAAGGGCCATCTAAACCATGGACAAAGGTGTGAATAGCCCAATAAGAACATCCTTTCCTGCCCAGGAATAAACAGATAGTAGGGGTGTACATGGGTGGGGTTAGGTCTGATTTGGGTAAATCAATCGCCCAACCCGGCAAAAATTATTGCATTGGGTTTCTAACATTTTATATCTCAGACCAATTTAACCCAACTTACACTTCATCGGATTGGATTGAATTGAATCACATTAGTCAAAGTTTTGAAATAATAAATAACAAAATTGTCATCCACACAAACAAGAGCAGCCTCGAATAATTCTGATGCACACACCATCTATTGCGTAATTTTTGTTCAACTCGTAAACATGTCACGATTCCCTAATAGAAAGAATATGCAGCAATACTTTATAAATTCTACGTATTCAAAAATCAAACACAAGTGTCAGTCAAAAGCATGTTAAAATAATAAAATGAAATAATTTCATATTCGAAAATAAAGGTCAGAATAAAAATGTGGCAATCAATGTAAATTAATAAATATAACAAATTCATTTTTCAAAAAATCAACTTAAATTAAAAAGGTCAGGTTTGCATGTTAAATTAAGGTCAATGTTATTGTGTATAATGACTTGACTGGTGCCTTGTAGGAGAGGGATATCAATGGCGTTTCTCCTAATTCAAGGACCTGCGATGTTAAGACAGTTGCTTTTAAAGGACGGGGGAGAGGCTATGTTAAAATTTCTTCATTAGAAATTGAAGGGCCTTCATATGATTAAAAAACATGGAATGCATTTGGCAACTGGAAACATATAAAAAGCTATGAATTACTGATTTTGATTATAGCAATCCAACTGCCACAATTCAATTGTAACTTGGCCAACCTTGCCTCTCTTTAAGATAATTAATGTTACCTACAACAAGTTACTACTAGTCACACTATTTGTTACTTTTGAAAGGAACTTCTCAATGGGATTTATTTTTTCTTGCTAGTTTGTCTCTTACTCAGATTGCCTAAGTGATGTGGATTGGGCAATCCATCTATTTACTAGGAGGTCTATATCTAGTTGGTGCATGTTTCTTGTTCCTAGTTTGATTTCTTGTAAGAGTGAAAAGCAAGTCCAGGTTATCCAAGTCATCCACTTGAGCCTAAATATTGAGCTACGTCAGCAACCTGTTTTGCGATTATTTGGATTTAGGTGTGTCGGCTGAACTTGGAATTCCTCAAAGCAATGTCACACCTCTCTATGTTGATAACTTTAGTTCAACAACTTGCCACTAACTTGATTTTTCATGGATACAATGAGCATATTGGGGTGGATTGTCACTCTATTTGTGAAGCTCTTCATAATCATGTTATCTCTCTTCATCATGTCAACTTGTGACTTCAACTTGCAAATATTTTAACCAATTTTCCACATCCCGCCACCAATTCCTTGAAGCAAAGTGGTGCATCTTGAGCAGCCTAATAATTATTGTTGTTGTTTCCTTTTATATGGGTTAAAAGAATCAGCCTAATAAATGTATATATTTACAATTCCTATTTTACCTTGCACAAAGTAAGAATTGAATTAAACTATCATTAAGAGGAGCAATTGACAATGTATTATCTATAGAAGAGTAGTATACAATGAAAGTAGAGCAAGAAGCAAGAAATTCCTGCCACTCTCTATTCCTCTTCAAATATAGGATAAGATACCACAATACAATCCAATGAGTTATATGGTATGTTCTAAGTTTGTATTAGGATGATATTGTATCTGAATTTGCCCAACTCTCACATGCTATCGTATGTTATCGTATCTTATCCACTAATTAGGCCCTGAAGGTTTCAAATGAGTAGTTCTGTTTAGAGTAAATCCCAATACATTGACATACAAAACACTAGGTTTTTCAGACACTAGCATGCTAGTGTTTGCCATTTCTACATATATCAATCATCAACAGCAATTCAAATAGAAGTTGTTCACATCCATTATGTCAACTACAACATGTAGATACTATAGTCTTTGTATATTCTAAATTTTCATTCAAAATGTTTAAAAAAGTTAAAGGGGATTTTCTTTTTACAGAACTTTCAATTACTCTATATTAATTCATGAGATGTCTGGGTAAACCAAACACCGTCTCAAAAAGAAGACTATATTTTTCAGATAAAGTAATAAATGCATAAGAGTTAGCGTACCCCAATTTCTGTCACAAACTGGCATGAGGAACATCTAACTTGTGAAGCACCATATGGGTACATTAGCAGTACTGTACAACCGCCACACTCAACTTGCCCAATCTGATCAGCTGTGAGGAATGGGATATTGATTCAAATAACTTACCGAAAAAAAAAAAGAAAAAGAAAAAGACAGTGCCATATGTCATAATTTACAAGTAAGTCAACTTCAAGAAAATATAATACAGTTTCATAAGTGAGAACTGAAAACATCAACGTATGAAGGATTTCTTTTACATAAAAGCTTGATATATTTATTAGCATCACTTTGGGACTAGAGGTGCCAACACACATCCCAACAAGGCTGGCACCTCTAGTCCCACTTGTCATTTGCAGTGCAGCACATAAAAGAAATTTATGAAAAAGAGAGACAATACAAAAGGATCAAGAGGGAACTAGAACAAAACTCATGAAAAGATTTGAGAACTGAAAACATCAGCATATGGAAGATTTGATGTCAGTACATACTGTCATTCATGAAGTTTTACCATAGTACAATACAACCATACCAAAAGCTCTAGTTAAAGGCTTGGATCATGATACCATCATCAAATCCAAATCTGATCAGTCATTGGCATTGGGTGGCAACCCTTCTATAAAGACCACAATTTTTTAAGAAAAATATATTAAATTTTAACAAATACAAAAGATTATTTAACAAGCTTAGAGCATGACACTACACATAATGGGTGTTGGATCAAGCATAAAATTGCTAATCGAAGTATTTGTTAAACAGAGCTTCTCCCAAACTTATTTGGGTTTATGTTATCATATAAGCACATAATTAGAAAATTGAAGGTATTTGGTTAAGATTGTGAAATTATTTACTACTCTCAGATAAGCTCTTTAACTAATTTCAATAAACATCACACTGAAGCTTACTAATAAGGTCGCTGAATCAAGTACTTGAAACAAGCTTTCATCTCATTCTCATGTGATAAGATTTTGTGGAACAAACAATTAAGTAAACTGTTAACCCAAAACCATAATCAATCAAAAGCATAATCGAACATGAAATGTAAAATTGAGACTTGGAGCAGAGTAAGGTATGTTCCTGTCAAATGGTAGCAATGCCAATGAGAAAGATGAACAACCTTCTAACACAATGTTGACAGTCTCACAGCATGAACATTTAACATGTTTGGCACCTCGTGGATATGAAAGCAGGCGATGACAAGAACCGCAAACCATCTGAGCCCAACCTGTTCACACAGCTTGCCAGTCAGAGCGATCAAGTTAATAACCAATTTCATGCAATGGTTACCAAGAAAATAAAAACAAGGATTCTTTCAGGGGTATCACAAATACAGTTCACCAACAAGTACCCACTTCCTTTAACCCTTTCACAGACTTCAAACAAGTTTTGCAATATTGCATTGAAACCCCTTTCCGCATCTGTTCTTCCTCATTCGAAAACCATATACTAAGAATCAAATTAACCTGAAACTCGACGCTATTACTTTGTAAAGAGTAAACCCTAACTCAACAACACTCGTGGCTCACTATCCTGATAAAAAATGAAACACATTCCCAAAAACAAAATGAGTTGCGCGTTTTAAAGTTCAGTAGTTCAGAAGACAAAGGCATGTAATCAACTTAATTGTGCACTTACTGATTCAAAACGCGTGAACAAGCTGAGAAATTTGCAGAAAAAAAAATGAAAGGAAAGCAAGAAGTAGAGGGTTTTGAAAAGAAAAATATGAACTGACCACATGGACGTTGAGGCGACGGTTGCAGTTGCTGAGGCGGCGGTTGCGGCTGCGGTGGCGGCGGATGAGTGGAAATTGGTTGCCAGCCCGGTGGTGGGCCTTCATCCTCTTCTTCTTTCTCTGTTTGTTGACTTTGCATCTTTGTCGCTGTGCTGCGTAGTTCAACAAATATCCGTCTTGATTAACGAGTATCGATCACTTGCTATTTACAAAATTCATCTGTGAATACTTTTTTCTTGCAGCAGTCATATCATTTGTTCAAAAGTTAATTGAAGAAGAAAGCTTTTACTTTGAATACTTAGTCTAGAATTTATAAAGAGTCTTCTTTTTTATTATTAATATTATTATTACGGAAAAGATTAAATTAATAGGAATGGATGAACGAAAGATTTTATAGAGTATTCTTTTCATCACAAATTTGAAAACGAATTTTTTTATAGAAAATTCGCAATGTTTTATAAGAATAATTTATTTAATGTAAAAACTTTAAAATAATTGAAATTTTAGAAATTTATGAAAATTACGTTATTATTTAAAATTAGAGAATTAAATTTTGAAATGCTTCTACTAGAGTGCTACTAACTTAACATTAATTTTCTTTTAGAATTTTTCAGAAATTAAAATTTATCGTGATTATATTTTATTGTCGTCGTTAAGGTTTCTTAATATGAGTTTTTTTTTTTCAGCAGATTTAGTCAGAATATTTTTTTTTCAAACATCAACCATTTTTTTATGTCAACTTGAATGAAATTTTCAATAAATATCATTTAGTATGATTTTTCACCAAGGTTATTAAGATGTATGTTCAAGTTATTTATTAATCAATGTTATTCAAAATTTCCTCATCCAACATTGGTATACTTGAATTTAGTTTATGTCAATAAGAATTTTTTTATTAATGCTAATGAAATTATTTTTTAGTTAATGTAAGTGAGGTTATTTTGTTGAAATTGATAAGAATTATTGTAGTTGGAATTGTAAAATTGTTTATCAGCTTATATAAATAGGATTATTTTTATTAATATTTTGAATTTGATGCTAATTAAAGTAATTTATTTTAAAAAAATTAAAATGCTATACATTTAACTAAAACAATTCAAAAATTAAATAACTTAAAATGAAAACAATTCAAATAAAAAAAATATATATTACATTAAGGTTAATGGTTCTGATATAAAAATGGTGCATGTTGATTTTTATATTTATAAGTTAGAAAAGTTTCTTCTTATAATTCATCTATTTTGTTTTTCCTTATATTTGTAGCTGAATTTTTATCTGAGAAGTTGAACTGAAAAAACCCATTAACCATATTAAAGTTTAATTAGGTTTGCACCTATTAACAAAGTAACAAAATGGGGAAAAAAATATAAAATCGCTATTAAATGCAAGAAATTTGATAATTAATCTTAAAAGTCACTATTACATTTTTTATAATAGTATTCACCATTACAAAATTACATAAAAAAATTACAGGATTATATAGTATAAAATATAAAATTATTCATAAAAGAAATCTTATCAACTTGCAGTGGAACTCTTTCTGAAACCATGATTTTGTTTTCGGCAGAGAGTGAATTAAAGTGTCTATGGTATTGAAAATCAAATACAACTGCACCAAAGACAAATGGTTAAGCTTTATCTATTATGAAAAAGTAACTAACTATTTAAATATAAAAATAACCTATTTATGTATAACAAATAACTAAACATCTCATAGGCAACCAGATAATTTTAAATGATATAAATTATAGTCAAATTTTATATATTCAAACTGTTCTCATTAATTTATTTTATAATTAAAATTTAGATAGTATCATCAACATTTTACAATATTTAAAGATTTTGAACTACCAATTAGAACCATCCAATTTTTTTAGATTGATCAACTCATTCAAGTGAACTTAAATTTATTTATACGAGAGTGAGAATCAAGTGTGGCTAAGATAGGGTAAGAACAAATTACTCTTCTTTACAAATGTTTATGCTACTCCACTTAAGCAAAGTACTAAATGAAGAGAATAAAAATGTTTATGTTGTATTAGATTTAGTGGAGTTTATTTAGAAATATTTTAAAAAATGTTAAAAAATATTTTATTAGTTGGGAAAGTAAATTATTTTTAGAATGTGATTAAAATATAGTTTGTGAATTCTACATCAGAGGAGAAGTTTTACAAAGCAAATAAAACGTTAATCTTTTTCAAAATCTATCTTCCTAATTTTATAATCGATTTTATGATAAATTTTAATTATTATAATTAATTTAATAAAATTATATGTTCATTTACTAAAATATTATTTTTTGAGACTTTTTTAGGTTAAAAGAATAATAAAGTTGACTAATAAAAAAGATAAAGACATGCGCACTTAAAACATTTTAAATGTAGATCTACACATGAATTGCTTAAATTTAGATAAAGTTGCTTATATAAAAGTTATCCTCAATTTATAGGAATTTATTTAGTATTAAACAACTTGTGTGTATGAGATTAATATTAAAATAATTTTCTTAAATAATTCTTATCAGCAATTCCATTGCAAATGCATCCGGGTGCCCAAATAAGTATGTACACTGACATAAAATACATAGAACGAATAAAAGATTGGAGTAATTTTTTTGTTCTCTTTGATACCAATTGTTAATCATTTTAACAATGTTTATATCATATAATAGAAAATAAAATATCTATTTAATGTCTAAATTATATAAAATATGAAGAATAGAGCATTTAAATGTGTACCTTTTGATAACTCTTGAAGTAAAAGAAAAATAGTAATAGTACAAAGATTTTATGTTCGTCCATATACAAACTAACTTTTTCATTATTTTTTATGTGTGCGACAAAATAATTAGTTAAACATGTAACCTTTGACCCATTTCATAACACACTTAAACAAACTTTGTTTAGAATAAGAAGTCACACCCTATATTTTGCATGTAACAACGTTATATATATATATATATATATATATA
>Ga0209489_107154_pt1 | contig 17001 bp, 5 predicted proteins | sample SiratrowhiteBW_FD_187527 | JGI IMG/M metagenome (GOLD analysis project Ga0209489, IMG submission 187527) | Root nodule microbial communities of legume samples collected from California, USA - Siratro white BW (SPAdes) (version 2) | ecosystem: Host-associated > Plants > Roots > Nodule | place: USA... | reverse complement strand
TATATATATAAACACGTAATCCAATTTTGAATACGCTATATTGTAGTGGAACACTCTAGGATAATAGATTTTTCAGCTTCAAGTATTATATTCAAGAGAATATATTGGCATTTAAAATGAGGTCTCTTTATTGTATGACATACCTTATTGATATGTGGTAATCCCATTTTAAATACATAGGGACCCCCTTCATTACAGTGGAATTTTCAAGACCATAAATTTTCTACCATCAATCTTTATATTTATGGGATATGGCATTCACAATATTGACTATTTGCTAAACTACAAACCTAATTAATACATTTACACTCCATAGTGTATGAAATGATAACTCGGAGAGAGTGTATTATTGGGTTGAAATTTATATATTCCTGTTTCAAAGTTTATGTGGTAAATCAAGTTGAGCAATTTTGTCACCCTTATTGAGCCAGAAACCAAGTTGTGCTGATGATCATAAATTGAAATGGATTTTGATTTTCACAAAGAGATGAAGCACAATATTTTATGAACACATGATAATTTTATTCTTAGTGGTAATATGATTTTGGAGGAATTTTTTCGTTCTAATTCAAATTTGGTACATTGTTAAGAAATATATATATATATATATATATATATATATATATATATATTTTTTTTTTTTTTTTTTTTTTTAATTTTTTGATAAAATATTATATTTTTCTTTTATAATGTTGATTGGAAAGATAATGACCTTTTTCACTATTTAGATAAATACATTATTTATTTTAGTTAATTATATAATTTTACCTTTTATAGTTTCTATTCAGAAATACAACACTTTCTATTTTCAGACAAAATATTTTATCATTATTTATTTCTCTCTTTAAGAATTTTTTTTATATTCGTTACTGTTACTTAAAGGCTACAAACTATAACATTGGTAGCCTTCAGTTTTCATTTTATATTATATTGATTTGTGAACTAAAATATATATTTTTCATTAAATTTTGTCATTAAGATTAACCTACAAACATTATATAGGAAATTAATAGCTTGAATTTGGAGATATACTAATAAATATCCTTTTCCTATCATTTTATTGATTTGTTTTTCATTTTTTTTATAACCTATGAAACAGTAATTTTACTATAATTTGGTAACAAAACCTGACTCCATCTTTGAGAACAATTAACGCTATTATTCTTTACTTATTTAACCAGTAACTTAAAAAAATTATGTTAAAAAATATATTTATTTACTAAATCACATCAAGCAGGTGGACTCAAAGTATGACATCATCATGTGGTCCTAGGCTTTCACATCCAATTATAAAACGATTAGTGGCCTTACCATCCATAGCTCCTATGCCACCTTCAAATATAGTGATGGAAGTTCATGACAGCAACTTGATGGAACACATAAAAGAGAATCGAAAAGACAAAAAATAGTAAAGAAAGATGTTGTTTGCTGATTGGCTGTATGTCCCATCAATGGTGACTTCTTTTCTTTGGGTTTTTACTTATTTTTTTAAGTTGAAATATATATATATATATATATTAAAAGATAGTTGAATTATATTTTAATTAAATTTAACTTCTTTTAAATATTGTTTGATAAAAATTTTAAATAATAATTTTATTTATTAAGTGATTAGACTATAGTTTTTCGGTTTGATATATTATAACATACATAATTCGAAAATTCAATTAAAACATTTGAATACTATATTTTTTTATATAATAGTTTTTCTTCCTAAGTTAGTTCAAATGATAATTACATAACGAGAAGAAAATAGGAAAGAGACAAATATGTATAATAATTTATATTGGTTTTTCTGTCGTAACAAATTATATATAATTTTTAGTTTTACTAAACAGATTAATGTTGTGAAATACACTTTGAGTATTTTTTGAACTCATAGTCAATCATGACTTAGCAAAATATTATTTTCATATATCATTCATACTAATTAAGTATTCTTAGGGATTTTAGTCACTCTTGACTACTCCCTTAAGTATTTTTTTTTCCAAGTCACTCCTAGCTTAATCAAGTCTTATTTTCAAAATTCACTCTTAGCTCATCCAAGTTTTCTTTTTGTAGCCATTATTATAATAAGTCTTACTCTTCAGAGAGAGATTGCATCTTTTAATGTATACAAGATTTAAGTGTTCTCTCATAGTTTGTTATGTGAACACACACAGTGTTCTTTTTAAAGTTTTTTGATCTAGAGATTTGGTAGAGTTTTTGCTCTATGCACTGGGATCTCTCTTTCTTCTTTTTGATAACATTGAACGACAATCAACATCTGAGTAGCATTTTGGCACAATTTAACTTTAACTCTCTTTTTCTTGATGAAAGGCTTTGTATAGGTATTGGAAGAAGATATCCGTTGAGAGACTGTTTCTTTTCATTAAGTAGTTTCAACTTCATGTAGTATGTCTTTTATGTGTCTAAAAAACTTGAATATGAATGTTGCATTAAATGCACTCTACTCAGCTTTAAGTACTCTTCTTCTGTATGAAACATCCTTGAGCGCTAACTGTACTTATCTCTTTAGTAGCATAACCTTTTGCAACAACACTTGGTAAACGTGCACATTATAAATGGTAGATAGTTGAGCTAGAGCTGAAATATAGCTTGTGTCAACATAGTTGGTAAGTTGTGCAACTTTAGCTTGTATTTCAAGAGATCTTAATATTGACTTATGTTTGAACTTGAACATATCTCTTTGGTAGACAAAATGCAGTGACATTTCCTACAACATAGCACAAGCGTACAAATGTTCGAGTAATACAAGGTTATCTTAAGCTATGTGCGTATCATCTAAGCATCAATTATACTTATCAGACATAGGAAAATATTTTACAATGTTGTATCATCTGTCAGACACAACACTTATGTTTTGCATAATTTATGCTTGAACTAAGACATCATCTTTCAGACAAAGCATGATCATGTTTGCACTTAATCAAAACTTACAGGGTGTTAATTTTTTCTCTAACATAATGTATAATGTAACATCCAACCCTAAGATGATGTTGTTAACTAAAATATATAATTTCAATCACTTAATTGACACTAAGATGATATCGACTAATTATATTAGATAATTTACATAAGTAAGATTATGCATATACTGATAACATATTTTTGCAAAAGATGGCAAATGCACCAGTCACAAATGTTGCAAGTAATAAATATATCGTTCTCTCCCAAGAGACTTATGCAACACAAAACAATTTATACGATTATAATAAATTAGACTCAAGAAATAATTCATAATTTAAAACTTGTGCAGAACAATAAAATTAAAATAATAATCATTTTTAGGGTTTTTGTATCAACATGTAGAACACAAAAAAGGGTAATAGGATGAAATTTTCAGGGTTAGATTTCACTAAACATCACTCTCATGTATGAAAATAATTTTCTTCTTTTCAATCAATAATCAATGTCAATCCACAAAATTACTCAAACTCAATTCCTCAACAAATCGTTAATTCCTTGATCAATTATACAGTTGCTTAGCTAAACAAGTCAAGCTAATCACTAAAGCAGTTGTTTACAAGAATAAGATACACCATCTTAGACACTATAAGAGTGTTATTTAACCCTTGTAACATACTATTACAAAACTACAATCAGAAACCCTATCTAGTCATGGTTAAACACCACAAAGCAAAACTAAACACAAAACAATATCACATGATTACAACAAGATATTGATCCTCTAAGATATTGATCTCAAGAACACAACAAGAAAGCTCAAAGAAAATAGTTTTTTGACTCTGGAAGAATAACTCTCTCAAATGCAATATGTTTTAAAAACTCAAACTGTAAAAAACATGTTTAGAAATATCTATAATGAAAGTTCTATAGAATTTGTCGTGTTAGCTTTAATAGATTGAAACTACAATTTAATTCGTTGATTTCACTTACAGTGAAAATAATGAATTAAATCAGTATTTCAATATATTAAAATAAACTAATAAAGACCCTTATGAAAACACAAAAATTTCCATCTATCAAAAACTCTTTTTAACATATAAAAATATCCTCTCATAACTACTTATGATTTTAGGTAATATCAATCAATTAAATTGATAATGTAATCAATTAAAATATCCACTGCAATCTTTTAGGACTTCAGATAAGAACATTTCATGGCTTACATTATTTTTTAACCAATTAAAATTATCTTTTAACCACCAAAAGTTTTAACAAAATATTTAAATAAGTTTTCTTAAGTATTTATCAAGATCAACCTAATCACAAAGAGGAAAGACACACAAATAAAAAATGAACACAATTGTCACGACCCCGTCTACAACGGCGGACAACGATCTGAAAATTGAAGAAAAATAATGATGTTGATGTGTGTTGAAAAAATATAGGGTGAAAAAGAGATGGAGTCGCAATCATAGTTTATTATGAGAAAACTATGGAAAACCAAGAAAAATGTGGTCTGAAATACAAAGACGAATTCGGGAGTCAGTTACACGTGAGGAAGGTATTAGCACCCCCACAACCCTTTTCCTAAGACAATAGCTTTAATTGAATGAGTAAAACGAGTGTGGTTTTATAGAATGTCTATTTTATTTTCCAAAACATAATTAAAAATTACAAATAAAAGCAAAGAATAATTTTTAAGTTAGAAGACCCGATAAGGATTGACCTTGCTCCTACGTATTTTCATCCATGGTAGGTGAAAAATTAAGGCATACATAGTTCTAACAGAAAATGCATTTAAAAATTTGATGATTTTGATTTTCCAGAAATTTTGTAATTTTTTATTATTTTCTATTATTTATGATACAGTACCGTATCTAGGTATGGTTTCGCATCTGCAGTGGTCGTAAGGCAACCTGTGCCACTTTCATTGTATGGTGCTGCTTTAGGCGCATGGTCATGGTAAATGGAATGTACATGAGACCCGACATTCAGCATACAAAACGCACAAGTGATGCAACATTCAATGTTAATAACAACTATGATGTTGTATCGACATACAACTCCGCGTTGAGATACAACAAGAGCACACATTGAAGCGACATTTAGTGTTGCATACGGGAAGGAGATTTTATAAGTGACATTTGACTTCATGCGGTTTAATTAGGAGAGGTATGTAAAATGACGTCATTTGGCTCCCAAGATGACGTCATACGGTTTTGGGTAGGAAGTTTATAGTATGACCTCATTCGGTACCTGAGATGACGTCACACGGTTATGTGTTTCAATTATATAGGATAACGTCATTCGATTCCTGAGATGACGTCATGGGATTTTGGGTTAAGGAGATATGGTTATGGATGATGTCATATGATGGGCATATGACATCATACATTTCAGTTTTATGGAAATACGACACCTGAATTGAGAGCGAAGCGGTTCTGTATGTGGGATGACGTCATGCGGCTTTGTTAGAATACGTATGAGATGTGATATTTGGCTTCAAGGTTTTAGATATTGGGGTGTTAGTTTTAGGTGATGCGGTTTTAGGAAGGAGGCATGTGATAAAGTTAAAGATGTATGATCTTGTGTAGGGTAATGAGATTTCAAAAAGAAACATATGATTTAGGATAGGATATGAGGTAAAGGCGAAACTAACGAGGTTAAAGGTTATGATGATATGGTTTAGATGAGAGACATACGGTTTAGGATACTCGGTGAAGGTTGTGATGTTGCGGCTTAAGTTACTTGGCAAGGGTTGAATGATGCAACTTAGGCAATGATGATGTCATGCGGCTAACATATGACAATTTGAGCGTTGGTGATACGGGTTTGGTAGGAAACATGAGGTTTGGGGTATGATGACGTCATTCGGCTGCCAAAATGACGTCGTACTGCATTAGTTTAACATACAATTCTGGGAATAAAAAATGCATGAAGATTAACGTGTAAGAATGAAGATGAAACTGCCACTCTTAAGATTAATGCTACAATACAAATTAAATATGTTCATCAAAGAAAGAGTCATAAAAATTGGAATGAAAATATGACGCGCTCTAGTGGCATCAACACTATCACTCTCTTCTCTTTTACAATTATCTTTCTTTTGATCGTTTCTGTTTTCTTTTCTGGATTTTCTGGGTTTCAGTTCAAGTTTTGTGAGGGTGCCAATGAAAGTGTGGCGGAACTCACAGTGAAAAAATGGTTATGGCAGCGAAGACAGAGCTTGACCTTCACACCGAGGTGCTCGGCTAAGTAGGAAATATGAAAACTAGTAATCGTGGAAGGGCTTGGTTACAGTGAGGACATGCTCGGTGCAATGTAAACACTTTAGAACACTAAGGGATAATCGTTTCGGAGCTCGCACATGACCAAGCGATGCTCAGCAAGGTGTGAGTAATCCGCTGGTTAAATTCTAGGATTGATTTCTGGATTAGGTCCTCGATTTTTGGATTTTGGGATTTGTTTATAGGATTGGGTATTCCATTTTGGTTTATGAGATTCTTAACTTGGTTTCTTGATTGGGTTCTTGGTTTGCTTTATGGGTCAAGGGATTCAATTTTCTCGAGCTAAGTCCTCTGTTTGATTTTTGGGTTGAGGTCCTCTATTTGATTTTTGGGTTGAGGTCCTTGGTTAAGTTTTCTAGGGTAAGGTCTTTGGCTGACTTTCTAGGTTAAGTCTTGGGTTAGGTTTTCTGGGTTAAGGTCCTCGGCTTGGTTGTTTCTGGTTATAAATTTATGGATTGAAGAAGACGACAAAACATTCATCGTCATGGCTGAGACAATAAGTGTTTCCACTGTTGTATCACACACTTTTTTAAATTACCTTCCGTATAATCAAATTCATCTTGCAAACAAGTTCTAGATTCCAACGTTTCATATGTTCATACATCACATCCAAGACAAAGAAGAAGATGAACAAATAACATGGCAGTATCACATAATACCCAAAGCGGAAACCAAATTGTAGAGATTCACATATATATACTCAAGAAAATGTAAAATCTTTATATACCCGTTGAAGATTTAATTCCATAAATCTTGGTTCTAATCCGTACCTTGCTTCTTCGAGCTAATCGACTTTGTTCTTCTTCTCCTTTGTTTCTGCAACTTTTTTCTATCTCTTCTACGTGTATGATTCTCAGAGCCAAAATGAATGTTCAAGTGATTGTTCAAACCCCCTTAATTTCTTCCAATTCGTCTTTTATATCATTGCCTTTTCATGATTCAACCTGTTCCCTTCAACGAATAAGAGCCTCGTTTTGTTGAGCTTAATGATTGTTATTTTAACGGATCATTTTCAGTTAAACAATTATCCTCCAACAATCAAATTTCGTCCAACTTCCATCTTAAATGCAATGAACAAACCATATAACATTTGAAACTAAAACTAACTATGCAAAAATGTCATGATTGAAAATCCAACGATGCGAACAATGAGTGTAACAACACACGTTAGAAATGAATATTGGGAAACTGAATTAGGCCATCGTGGGGTTAGCAAAAATCGAAAATCAAAACTGGGCAAGTGGAAATTGAGCCAAAAGCCTAAAACAAAAAAATATACTAAAATGAAGGTGCAAATTAAAATAGGGGTGTAAGTAGCAAATATTATTTTTTATTTTTTATTTCACCCGGATGAAATTAGGTATGGACATATATAAAACCAACTCTTCAATTCTCAAAGCTTCTTTAAGAGTGGATTCATAAAATATAACAACATTAGTAGCTTCAACAACTAGTGCATGAATTACTATATTTGGAAAGTCAAAGTTTGATAAATTACTATATTTGGAAAGTCAAAGTTTGATAAATTAATATATTTGGAAAGTCAAAGTTTGATACACTACAACATGAAAGACAGGGGCCATGGTGGGATCTAAGCAAATACTTACTACATAGGTGAATATTTAAATAGTTCAAAATAACATCCTGAATTAAGATATTCATATGTCAAATTTTGGACTTTCTTATACCTGCTTAGCATCACTAAGGTTAGGTAATGAATATATACCTCTTTTGTTCACTGTCCAATATCTTTAAAAATTAATCTATTAAATGTCAACATTAATTAAATTTAAGATCTAAAATTAAAAAAATGAGAATGATATAAATATAAAAAGAAAAGATAGTTGAATCAAAATGTTTATTTTATTTAATATAATTCAAGATTTACTGATCTGATATCAAAATATTTATTGAGTATAAGAAACTTGTTGGGTTTTTATCAAAATATGATAGAGGGAAGTTTTAAAGATTTATAAACTAATATTTAAAACAATAATCAATTTGATACATCTAACCAAGTTGATATCAAGGAAGACATTAGTTCGGAAGAAACTTTGACATAAACTTCTTGTGTTCTTGAATTTGATGGTTACACAGTCTTCGGTGCAATTATAACCCGAAGTCACTCGATAACAAGAAGCCTTGGTGGTTTATATAAACAATACCAACTACATAATTGAAAGATTGCATCAATTTTCTAAACAGTAAGGATGAAAGAACATGTGATACTATTTTTCAACATAAAAAACATGCTCCTAACCATTTTGAGAAAGTAGAGGAAAAACAACAAAATAAACGATTGTTGAAAACAAAGAGTTTAATATGAGCATGAAGTGGGGTAACAGGATACAGTAGAAAAAAAAAACACTTAGAAATGGTGTTTAGTCTATTACTCGGATATGCAAGCACCATGTATCAAAACTAATTCATTCAAGAAAAAAGTAAGAAAAGTGCAAGATCCAGCTAAAGATACCATTTAACTTCAAATTCATCTCATCGCCTAAAAAGCGCTTTCCTAAAATAACAATTTGGTGAGTGCTATTTGGCCTTAACATTGAATTAACACAGACCTTCTATGGTGAAAAAATAGTCATAGTCCCAGGCCATCAATTCCTATTAAATTTGGAATGTAAATTTATGAAGACGAAGCCTTCATTCAATTTTCTTGCAAAGTAATTGCCTAAAATCACATTTTATTGAAAAATTACATCACGAAATTATGAAATATGTTCATAAATGTTCTTTTTTTTTTTTTTTTTTAACACAAGTACTTGACCTTGTAGCTAAGTGTGTTTTGTATTTCTTCTTAATCAGACCACTTTCTAACAAAGTTCTTGAAATTTATGCGTAATGAGTCACCAAATTAAGCTTAGAGATGAATAATGTTTCCATCACGTACCCTAGACTTTTTAAAACAAGCGGAGATATTAAAGAAAAAGATGAAAAAAAAAGTGTGAGAAAATTAGTGGTACAATGAATTTAGGTAAGAGAAAAACAGATAAGTATTAAAAGAAATTTCAGTGAAAAAAATTTGCTATTACTTTGAAAATTATTGTTTTCGACTCTAACTTCTCAATGCAATTCTCTAAATCGACCACGTCTGATAGTAGAATAAAATACAACTTAATATCAGGTAGTGTAACAAAACAAAAAACATAACTTAATAGGATATTTTTACACCAAGTTTAATGACTTTTGGCTCCACGGCTATTTGAAAATTACTATTACTTTTTAAAATTATATTTTATAACTTGTTTTCTTACTGAAAATATATTATAACTTTTTGAGGTGGAATAAGGATGACTTTGAGGGAGTCTGGTCAAAGGAGGTGGAATAAGGATGACTTTGAGGGAGTCTGACTTTGACCAAATAATATCTCCTGATATAATAATTGTTAAGCTTTATTAATGAGACACCAAGTGAAAAATCACGTGCTGCAGATTTTCTCTGACATTCAAGAGTATAAAAATAACAAGTAAATAATAAATATAAGATTGAGTGAATACTTTCTGTGATATTTATAGGTCATTCTAGGGTCAAGGCTGAGTTGTTCCTATTAAATAAGAATTGTGATGATTGATGGTAGATTAATTTTCGTATAATTAATAACCATAAAAATGTCTTCAATAATCATAAAGTAAATTGAATGAGATTAAATTACATCATATTCGTTTTGAATCTGGTACTAATATGCAGGTAAGTATATAATCTCCCAAACTTGGAATCTATAAATAAAGTACATGTGGACCGAGTTGATGGATAAACAAGTTTTAATGTTATGTAAGCGTTCATCGGGCTATTTTGATCTCATGATAAGTAAGGTTACTTTTGAGATGGACGTTTATTTTTAAATGATCTCGGATTGTGATAGATTACTTTTATCGAATGTGATTAGATGTCATCACAATAGTCTAGTTAATGACTAAATCACATAATCATATACTTAATGATTTTCATTCGAACTTGTTTCCTTAAAAGAACCGAGTAATATCAATTCATTAGTAATTTTGAGAACAAAGTAATATTAACTCATTAAGGATTTTTTAACTACGCGGTTTGGATTGTTTTTTAAATTAGTTAGTGGAATTGGTTGGTCTAAGTGTCTTAACCATTTGAGCGATTTAGACTAAGCGATTTTAGTCGTTTTGAGTAACTGTGTTTGGACTAATCCTTCAAGTAGTGGTGAACTTGGTATTTTTGAACTAAGTGTTTGCATATTTCTAAGTGAAAAAAGAACTTGATATTCTTTCTTTGATTTTGGGTGATGATGAACTTAATATTTTAACTTATGTTTTGCGTGAATATGAACTCAATGTTATAACTCTAGCATTTTCTTGGTTCCGAGTGATGATGACCTTGATACTTAACTTGTGTTTGCTTAGTTTTCAAGTGAATATGCTCAAATGTTTGTTAAGTTTTCGAGTAGTAGAAAAGCGTTTGCTTAGCCTTACAAAGTAATGAACATGGTATTGTCAACTCGAATGTTTGTTCGATTCCGAATGATAGACAAGTCTTTGCTTAGTCTTACAAAATAATGAACTCGATATTGTCAACTCAAACGTTTGTTCGGTTCCCGAGTTTCTTAACTTAAGTGTTTGCTTAGTCTAATCCATTCATATTCGATAATGTGAACTCGAATGTTTGTTTAGGTCCTGAGCTTTCTTGACTTAAGTGTTTGCTTAGTCTAATGCATATTATACTCGACACTATGAAGTCGAACGCTCGTTCGACTCCCGAGTTTCTTGACTTAAGTGTTTCCTTAGTCTAATTCATATCATACTCGACAATGCGAACTCGAACGTTTATTCGGCTCCAAAGTTTCTTGACTTAAGTGTTTACTTAGTCTACTGGATATCATATTCGACAATGTGAACTCAAACATTTGTTCAACTCTCGAATTTCTTTACTTAAGCGTTTGCTTAGTTTAATGCATATCATACTCGACAATGTGAAATAAAACGTTTGTTCGGCTTCTAAGCTTTTGACTTAAGCGTTTGCTTAGTCTAATGCATATCATACTCAACAATATGAACTCAAAAGTTTGTTCAGCTCCCGAGCTTTTTACTTAAGTTAATGAACTCAATTTAATTAACTTGAGCCTTTGCTAAATTTCGAGTATTATTGAAAATCAATGAAGAAATAAGTTGAACCTGGACCATAGGATCGTCAAAAGTGCAACCAGAACCGTGTGGTCATCATAAGTAATACAATTGTCCTCGAATTTGAGTATGGGATTACGATCTTGCTCTTCTTGTAGAGAAACTTTAATAAACATTCTAGGATGATGTTACATTTCTCAAGTAATACCCAAGTAAAGTTGGTCCGGTTGGTATTGTCATTGAAACAGAGCCTAACCAAGTATTGGCTACTTTGAGGCTTTGAGCATAACATTCCTGAGCTGCTTTCGGATTGACCTTCCTCATAATAATCATGTCACCCTTAGCACGAAAATTTATAGCCATGTGTGGAATAGAAAAAATGACACCTAGTTTATTAAGCATTTGATAGTCGATGAGGTGTTGCAAGACGTGTCTACTTCACGTAGGATGTACCAAACTAACAATGTTTGGTATGTCGTGCTCGTCCCAAAGGTTGTCAACAAAACTATGTAACATTTTGTGTACAGTCATTCACCTGTGAACCCCGATAAAGGATCCGGGTATGACCTGGTTGATACATTTTGTTGTTGACTCATATATTTCTCTTCATGAAAAATACAACTTACTGTAACAATGACTGCATATCGTGAACTAGTACACCAAGTTTCCAAAAAAGAGAGTGGGTCACTAATAGACACGCTTAAATACGAATTCTTTTCTTGCCAGAACTTTCCTATACATGCATTTTTACACTATCACATTTTGTATCTAGTAACAATAATAATTCCTTTATGATGTTAAAGATCATAATAACCTTATAGGATGACATTGCTTGTCGGATGATAGTCACATGAGTGTTGTTCTGGGCATTACAATAATGACATCACCTTGGTATCTTAAGGAGTATTTTGGTGAAGCTAAAATTATGTTCCTCAACAATCATCAAAGATGGCCCTTTGGTTATAAGCATGTAATCAAGATAAATGAGGGAGAACGGGATGGTCGAAGTTAATTCGAATGTGGTCACTAGTTTTCTTATGGGACATGACACATACAGAATTATTTGCTCATTATTAAATATGAAAATGAATCAAGAGGTGGTGGCTGATCATGCATTTGACATGTTCCAAGATAATTGCTCCTTTAGCAATCTTGATACAACTCTTTTGGAGATTCTACTGGAATAAGTTAAAAATGTGCAAAAGTATATCCTATATAGGAGTTATCACTTATGTAGACAAAAGTGGTTGAAGAAAGTTAGCTTCAACACGTATATCGATTATAAAAATTCAATATATCAAAATCAAAGGGATGTCAAATATGGTTCCCACTTGTGAAATTAAATATATCAAAAATCAAAAGAATTGTAATCCAATTCTACCCTATTGAATTGAAGACATGACACACTATTGCAAATTAATTTTACCATATTAATTTGAAGACATAAAACACAAAATCATGTGCCTTGAAAATAAATATATGTTTTCATGTGTTCCTAATTTGGATTCGGTAAATTGGATCAAAATCACTAGTTGGATGATATTTACTTTGTTTATTGTGTAATACATTGTGGGCTAAGCCGATAGGTAGGCTCATTCGCTAAAAAAAGAAAAAAAAAATAGATGGTCTCATCTAGGTATCCAAGCATCTATGGGCATTTGTCTTCCACTGGCTGGCAGAAAAAATATGGATGATATATGTTCGTAAAGATTATGAATTGATTGATAGCTTAAATTTATTTTTAAAATACTACTTTTCAAAATAGCAAATCATGAAAAAAGAATTATCATTTTAATATTTACGATGATCAAATAACATGATTTTCAACATAGGTTTTCAATAATACTTCATAATATTATTGTCGAATGTTTTCACTTTTTTTTTTCAAATGAGAAATTAGAAGTTATGCTCTGAAAAAGAAAAATATCATCAAGAAATTAATATGGTAAATATTTTTATCCTTTCATACTCAATTTTTGACAAATATTTTTTATTTTATTAACCATCACATTTTTTCAAAAGCATATTGTACTAAGGTTTACAAATAAAAGTCTTATGATGCAATTAAAATAATGTTAAGTTTGTGATTAAAGAATTAGATGGATGATTTTTCTTGATAAAAAAAATCCATTTATGAAACTTATAATTATATGATATTTTTTTTCATTTGCATTTTCATTTAAATCACGTGAAAATATATGGTTAGTGTGAATATAAACTAAACATGCAACTTGAGGATCTTCTCTATGCGAAAGTACAAGAGAAAGTTATTCTACCTGGTTTAAACCCATGACCATTGATCATAAGTGTTATAATATGGGTAAATATTTATGTGAAATGTTAATAATGAATTATATGTTGATGCTCATTATGCTTTATATCCTTCACATGAAATAAACAAAATAATATAATTTGAGAATATAGAATGAAAATGGAGTTATTAGGATGATTTTTTAGAATAATCATGTTGTCTTGTGTGGTAGGAAAAATTTAACCTTGCCCCACAATGGACTATAACCTTCTGAAGTGGAGTAAGGATAACTTCAAGGAAGATTCAGTTACAGAAGATTTTCTGACACACTCAAGAGCATAAAAATAACATAAATAAATAAATATAAGATTAAGTGAGTACTTCATGTGATATTTATATCTACTGATAGTTTTTTTTAAGTTATTTATTGTTCTTATTAAATAAGAAGTACCATAATTGACTGTAAAGTAATTATTATATAATTAATCATCATAAAGATACATTTAATTATAAAAAGTAAATTAAATGAGATTAAATTACATTAGCATATGGTACTAATAGGTGGGTAAATACATTTTTAAAATAATGATAGCATAATATAATAAGCAAGATTAAAAACAAATACTCTCTATATTATCAAACTTTTGCAATTAAAAAATTTCAATTAAGAACAAAAATGTACATAAGTATAAATTGAACTTTTTATTATAGTAATTATAAATTACATAAATTATAAAATTAGTCTTTTAAATATTTTAGTTCTAAACTGGTATATAAACATTTCAATCTAGATTATAAAATAACTGAATAAAAATAATTCTAAATAATTATCATTGTCATAAAAATTGAAATATATACGTTATTAATGAATTAATTAGTCATACTTAATAACTACTTTAGTGGTATTATTATACATTTGATGTCATTTTACATAAAAGAAGAGACAAGATATACAAGATATTAAAAGAAACTAACAATAATGTATTCACAACATTGCAAGAAGCCATGCTGTAGTAACTATGGTGCTTTGAAGGAAAGAAAAGAAAGGATATTCAATTCTTCCAAATGAGGAATATCATCAGGAATGGAACCAGTGATCCTATTGTTGCTTATGTGATTCAACTGCATTTTATAACAAATGGCTAAATACTAAGGAATCAAAGTTTTCCAGTAAGTATATATCAACTTATTTAGATATGCTAGCTTGCATAAATTGTCAGGGATGTGCCAAATTATTCTGTACTGGAATTTCAGCATACCTGGTTACCACTGCCACCGTCACCGCCAAAAGGAAAAAAGGTGTTTTTTTTTTTTTTTTTTTTTTTTTCTTTTTTTTTTTTTTTTTTTTTTTTTTTTTTTTTTTTTTTTCTTTACATTGTGTTTTTCAATTTTTTTTTATATTTATTATTTTATTTAAATGAGATATTTATAATTCTAAATTTTTATAAGTTAGTATAATAACATGTTAAATTTGATTTTAGAATAATAACTCTCAAGTTAATTTTATTTGATTATTTGCATGTTAAAGTTAATATTTATATTATTAATAAATCTTTATAAAATATAAAATTTAATTAATCCAATTGTTACGTTTCATATATATCCACAAAATTTGAAATTATTCGAAATTATTTAGAAGTTGATTACACATTTAATTTTAATATTTAGTATAATATTTAAAAAATACATAAATATTTAGACATTTAATATGCATATTATTTAAGTTAGTATGATGAGATCAATAATATATATATATATATTTATATATATTTATATATATTTTGTAAACAGGTAATACCATGCAAAATATGTCTCTTTATTGTATGACATACCTTATTAATACATGGTAATCCCATTTTAAATAGGTAGGGACCCTTGTGGAATTCTCAAGACCATACATTTTCTACTATCAATCTTGACCATACATTCTCTATTATCAATCTTTATATTAATGAGATATGGCATTTAAATATTGACTATTCCCTAAAGGATAAACCTAATTAATGCATTTACACTGGTATATCTAATTTAGGAGTTGATAATTTGAAGAGACTATTAGGATGGAAGTGATAAGATTAGAGGGTGGAAATTAAATTATATGTTTATAAAATAAAATGTTTTTCATTTAAAATAAATAAAAGAAGCATAATATTTGATAATTTAAAATTTTCAAATAAAAAATAATATATAAGAGAGAAGAGTATATAAAATTTTTAATGTATAAATCCTCAATTAAAGGACAAAAATTATGAAACTTAGTATAGAAAAAATCTCGAATAAGTATAACAAAGAAATTTTACAAAATAACTTTATAAATAAATGTTTTATTGTTTTAGTTACAAACAAATAGTGAAAATGTTTAAAGATAAATAAAGTGCATTCAAACTCAGTGACATAAAAATAAAATCTGAAAATATCATATTTATATTATTGTGAGAAGAACAAAAAGATAAAATTTCACTAAAAACAAAATATAAATAAATACTTAAATAACCACTTAAAAGTAAATAAAAACTCCAACATTAACAAAAACAGTATAATATCTTTTTCCATTATTTTTTATATTAAGAATAAATTTTCTAGTGAATATATTAAGTTACTCATTCTAAACTTTATTAAACGGTCACAATATTTTTATTTTAAAATAAAATATTGTGAGGTCTAATTTGGAAAAAATATATACAATTTATTATAAGATTGAAATTTTTTATCTTAGATATTTTAAACTTTATGTAGTAAATCAAGTTGAAGAATTTATATTTTATTCTATTAAATTTTTTAAATCATCTTAATTGTGTCTTTAACATTAATTGTAAAACTAATGTATGACTCCTTTCAAACTAATATATTAATGTAAGGTGTAAGTTGAAATGGATTGTGTTGGTCACAAAGATTAGAAACACAGTATTTTATAATTTTGTTTTTAATGGTAATATGATTGCATTGTTAAGATATCTGTGTTTAAGTTATTGCTACAGGAACTTTTATATATATATATATATATATATATATATATATTATTTTTTATTTCTGAAAAAAATATTTTATTATTCTTTTATAATGTTGATTGTAAAGATAATGACCTTTTTTCTCTATTTCCATAAATACATAGTTTTATTTTATTTAGATAAGCACTTTCTATTTTTAGACAAAATACTTAAATATTATTTATTTCTCTCCTTAATTTTTTTTATATATAGGTTAGTGTTACTTAAAGACTACAAACTATAACATTGCTACCTTCAGCTTTCATTTTATATTATATTGATTTGTTAATCAAAATAAATATTTATCATTAAATTTTGTCATTAAGATTAACCTACAAACATTATATAACAAATTAATAGCTTGAATTTTGAGACACACTAATAAATATCCTTTTTCTATTATTTTATTGATTTGTTTCACTCTTATTTTTTATAACCTATGAAGGAGTAACTATGTTTGTGAATAT